>PDWI01003673.1_pt1 | contig 21403 bp, 17 predicted proteins | sample 1430891 | NCBI WGS metagenome assembly PDWI01 (sample SAMN01162508, study PRJNA174530) | Oral metagenome, whole genome shotgun sequencing project. | biome: Marine environment; feature: Marine mammal; material: Swab sample of the gingival sulcus; isolation source: swab sample of gingival sulcus... | reverse complement strand
ACTCATTTTTTGAGTTATTAAAATGAGATTTTTCTTCTCCATACTCTTTTCTAAATTTTCTAAAACTTTATTTTCAGTATTTTGATCCATTGCATTTGTAGGCTCGTCAAAAAGATAAGTAGTTGATTCGTTTATTAAAGCTCTTGCTAAACCGACACTCTGTCTTTGTCCGCCAGATAGCCCCATACCACGTTCTCCCACTTGCATATCATAGCCTAAAGGATTTAATTTAACAAAATCATCTGTTGTACTTATTTTTGAACACTCAATCAATCTTTCATCATTTATAAAGCGGTTTCCGCAAAGAATATTATTTTTAATAGTATCTCTAAACAGGTTTATATCTTGTGGAACATAGGATATGCTTTTTCTTAAATCCGCAGGATCAATTTGTGCAATATCTATACCATCAATTAAAATAGAGCCTTCTAGTGGCTCATATAACTTTAAAATCAACTTTGCTATAGTGCTTTTGCCCGACCCTATTTTTCCTATAAAAGCAACCTTTTCACCCTCTTTTATAGTAAAACTAACATTTTGCAAAGCGTAAGCTTCGCTATCAGGATACTTAAAAGAAACATTTTTAAACTCTATATTTCCCTGTAAATTTTCTCTTCTTACAAACTCTTTTGTTGCAGGTCTTTCAAGAGGTTTATTTACTATCTCTTCAAGCATATTAAAAGAAGTTTTTGCATCTTCATAATTTGACACCAAGGCTGCAATTTGGCTCATAGGAGCTATTGCTCTTGAAGATAATATCATAGTTGCAATTAGTCCACCCATAGTAAGTTCAAAGTTTTGTATCTGGTAAACACCAATTACTATAACCAAAACAGTATTTAGCCCCATAAGCAAAGAAGAAATTGTAGGTATTGAAGAAGAAATTAATTTAGATTTTAAACTTTTGTTAGCTATCTCACCTGTAGTTTCTTCCCATTGGTACTGCATATTACTTGATAAAGAATGGGTTTTTATAGTTTCAATATTGTTTAACGATTCAATTAAAATTCCATTTTTTTTAGCAGCAGCATCATATGTACTTTCGATGCTTCTTTGCAATGGCTTTCTAACAATCAATGAATAAATTAAAATAAGCACGATTATAACAATGGGAACAAGAACCATAATTCCTGCTACATAAAATACCACACACAAAAATATAATAGAAAATGGAAAATCTATAAGTACACTTAAGGTCGCATTAGTCAAAAAGCTTCTAATACTATCAAAACTTTTTAAATTATTTGCAAAAGAACCTACGGATTTTGGATGTCCTACCATCTTTAAATCTAGTACTTTTTCAAAAATGATAGATGACATTATAATATCGCTCTTTTTTGCAGCCATTTCTAAAAAATATGACCTTAAAAATTTTAATAACCCATCTAAAATAAAAACCGTAATAACGCCTATAGTAAACACAAGTAAAGTCTCTTGAGCATTATTTGGGATTACCCTATCATATACGTTCATCGTAAAAAGAGGGGTTGCTAAAACAAAAAGATTTATTAAAATAGAAGCCAATATGCAATCAAAATATATTTTTCTCGAATATCCAAGCGTACTCCAAAACCAATGTTTCTCATTCGAAAAATTAATGGTTTTATTATCCTCATCATCTTGAAATTTGAAAACTTTTTTTAGTAAAAATGCATAGCCTAAATACTCTTTTTCTAACTCTTCCACATCAACAATATCTTCTATAGGCTCACTATCTGTTGCAAATATAATCTTTGCTTTTTTCTTATCCTTAGTAAAACTCTGTAAAATGCAACTATTATCGTTGGAAAGAATAAGTATAGCAGGAAGTTGAAGTTGTAAAATTTCGCAAACTGGCTTTTGAATCAAAGTTGTTTTCAAGCCCGCCTTTGAAGCTGCTCTTGAAAAAAGCGATATCTCCTCATTTTGTGAGAAAAAAAGTTGATTTGTCAGGTTTGCGTCAACTGGCAAACCTGACAATAAAGATTCGGCGGTAAAAGGCTTGTGAAAAAGCCTCGTATATAAAACTAAAGACTCAAGAAGTGTATCTTTAACTAAAGAATTTGAGCTTAGCTTCATCATATATTATCTAGCCTTATTTATAATTTCAGCTTCAATTCTTCTATTTAAAATTCGCCCCTCTTCCGTTGCATTGCTAGCTATTGGTTGGCTAAAACCCATACCTTTTGTTTTTATTCTACTAGATGAAACACCATGCTTTACTAAAAACCATTTTACACTATTTGCTCTTTTTAAAGATAGTTTTTTGTTATATGACGCAGATGAAGTTGCAGTATCAACACTTGCATGCCCAACTATAATAGTATTATAATTAGGATTCTCTTTTAGAAAACTTGCAAATTCTAGTATTTTATCTACACTATCTTTTCTTATTTTGTTTGAATTTCTTTCAAATAAGACTTCTAGGTTAATTTTTGTAGCACAACCATTTCTATCTACCTTGTGTCCTGATAGAGTGTTTGGACAACTATCCATATCATTTGATACTCCGTCTTGATCATCATCTAAAACTACTTCCTCAATAATTTCTTGTTGTTCTTGCGCTCTATATGTTTGAGGTTGACCTTTTACATATAGCGATACAGCTACTACGTCATTGAGTTTATAGTTATCAGTTTGTAAAAATAGATTATCCTTATCTCCTCTAGCTTTGGCTATAAGATTTTCTCCATCCACACCTTTTTGAATTAACATATTTTTAATGTCTTGTGCATATTCTAAAGCTTTATCATTACTTGCCTCAACATTTTTCATATCTCTTGTATTTCCGATAATCATCACTATAATATCATCATTCTCATTATCTTTTATAGCCCTAGCAATACCCGACAACTGTCCATCAAAATTATCATCTGACAAATTCGCGCTATTCATATCAATAAACCCAAATCTCTTTATAAGCTTATAATTGCCGTACATAAGTTTATTATCAAGAGAAGAAGATCTTACATTTTTACTTGGATTCCAATTATATTCATAATCATGCAATCCAAGCTTGTTTGATTTTACAGGGCTCTGATCAGTATATTTAATAACTTCATTAATATAACTTTTTTCATCAGCTTCAAATTTATTTTTAGAATCTAATACTTTACAACCTTGATTATCAACTTGATAGCCTATCTTTGTATCAGGACAAACATCTCTTGTATCAGGCACACCGTCGAAATCTGTATCTAACTCTTTTTGCACACACCCATATGGTTTAATATTGACACCCTTAGCAGAATTATCACAAATATCAAGAGAATCAACAATTTTATCACCATCAACGTCCAGTCTAACAGGTAATTTATCTTCCTTAACATCATACGGATTTTTAGTAACACTAACTATCTCATCATAAGAGGCTTCATCTAAAAGAGAGCTTACAAGCAGTCCCATAGCATCTAAAATTCTATATTGCGCATACAATTTATCTGTTTGAGCATTTATTATTTGATTTTTAGAATTAATCAAATCGCTTTGAACTGACAATAAATCTAAAAGAGTTCTTTTTCCCATCTCATATTCACTCTTATAGTTTGCCAATGTTTCTTTGTTGTACTGAGAATATCTATATAGCATATCTAACTGCTCGCCTATCATGTGATAAGCTGACCAAGACAACTCTAAACTCTCTATGGTTTGTCTTTTTAAATCTCTTTGTATCTCAACTTCTCTATTTATACTACTTCTACTTTTTTGAATATCCGATTTATGAGCTCCACCTTTATATAGATTCCAACTTACAGAAAGATAGGCTCTTAGTCTATCATCGGCACTATCAAATGTATTATCTTTATCTGAATCATTGTACATCTGTTCAACTTCAAGATCTACTCTTGGATAATACTTACTCTTTTTTTCTTTATAAAGGTTTTGTGCACCTTTTATATTATAACCACTTACTAAAATAGAAGGGTTGTGCTTAATTGCATATTGAGTAGCTCTTTGCATACTCTCAGGCATCGCAAAATCAAGCTTTGGAAGTGTTAGTTCAGATATATCTATATTTCTTCCTAAAAGTCTTTTAAACCTAAATTCTTTATCGATAGTGTTATTTCTTTGAACCACCAAATTAGACTTTGCAAGAGCTAAGGATGCACGAATTTTTGTCATTTCAGATTTGTTAGTAAGTCCGTTTTTATACAACGATTTAACATCTCTAAAAATTTTTTCGTGAACTTTAACATTATCTATAGCATTTTGAAGAAGTCTATAGCTTCTAATGGCGTCTAAATATACACCAACCATTTGAAATGCAACATCATTGGCATTTTCTATGTAGTGATAAGCTGCAGCTAAAATTCTTGATTTTTGATAATCAACTTTATGGGTCGTACTAAAACCATTAAAAATATTTTGAGTTATTTTTAAGGAATTTGTGTAGTGCATGTACGACTCACTTTCAACATCATTATTTAGTTTACCTGAGCTATTTTGTCCTATACTAGCTTTAAAATCAACAGATGGATAATACTCAGATTCTGCGATATTTAAATCTTGCTGAACCTCTCTTATGTGACTCAACCTCTCTTTAACTATAGGGCTAGTATCTAAAATCTCCTTAACACTCTCATTTAGTGTTAATGCACTCAGACTTGAAGATAAAACTAAACTAGCAATAGCGCTAAGTAAAACTCTTTTTTTCATGTAATAATCCTTTCATGGCATTTTGCTAAGTATAATATAATACTTAACCTTTAAAATATATTAGGAATTTTGCTCACCAAAACATAATTTTACTCTAATTGGATAAAAAATTCAAACTATAGCAGATTTTAGCTGCATATGAGCACACAAGTGAAAACCTTGGCGCTAAATACAAGTCCCCATTTTAAGCATATGTACAATAACCCAACACTTAAATATATTAAACCTTAATACTCCTAATAAAACATCTCACTGTAGTATCGGCAAAAAAAGATTTTACTTTAATAAATTTTACAATATATCTTAATATTTTAGCAATAAATACACAACTTTTAATTTAACATAGGAGGTTTTACATGTAAAAAGCCTTAATCGCGCGCAGTCAACTCAATATAAAATATTCTTACATGTAAATTTGAATCAGAAAGAAAAAGTGCATACATGAAATACATGTATGCAAAAAAATTATTTTTTAAGCTCTTTAATACGTGCAGATTTACCACGACGTCCGCGTAGATAAAATAGCTTTGAACGTCTAACGCGACCACGGCGAAGAACTGTAATGCCCTCTATACTGTCGCTATATAGTGGAAAAATTCTCTCAACACCTATTCCGTTTGCACCTATTTTTCTTACTATAAAAGTTTCTCCAGTTCCTGAACCGCGTCTAGCTATACAGACACCTTCAAAGTTCTGAACACGTTGCTTGTCACCCTCTTTAATCATAACTGCAACTCTTAATGTATCTCCTCCTCTAAAGTCAGGTACATTTTTACTTTCCACTTGAGCCTTTTCAAAAGCTTCAATATATTTATTTCTCATACAATTTCCTTTTATGTGCTTTTTTATACAAATCAGGTCTAAAAAATTTGGTTTTAAGATAAGCCATACTATTTTTTAAGCTGAAGATTTTACCATGATTTCCCTTTAAAAATTCTAAAGGGACACTATTTTTGTCAAAAATATTTGGTTTTGTAAATGACGGCGCTTCCAATATACCATCTTCGAAACTTTCTATACTTAAAGAATCCTCGTTTCCAAGCACTCCTTTAACATTTCTACTTATAGCATCACACATAACCAAAGCCCCAAGTTCACCGCCAGTTAAAACAAAATCACCAATGCTCAAAACTTCATCAGCAAACTTTTCAATAATTCTCTCGTCAATACCCTCATACCTACCACAAACAAACACCAAATGCTCTTTTTTTGCAAAACGTTTTGCATCGTTTTGTCTAAATGTTTTTCCGCTTGGAGTTAAAAAAATAATATAAGAATTAGGGTGTTTCGATTTTATGTGATTTAAGGTGTCATTTAATGGTTGAGGATTCATCAAGAGCCCAGCTCCACCGCCAACCATATAGTTATCAACTTTTAAATGTTTATCTTTACTAAAATCCCTTGGATTATAAAAATCAATCCCTATAAATCCTGCTTCTTTTGCTCGAAAAAGAATACTTTGAGAAAAATACCCTTTTATCAAGTCAGGGAAAAGAGTAACAAAGGTATATCTCATCACGAATTTTCCAAAATACCTAAGGCATCTTTGGTATAAAACTGCTTGTCTTCTAAAGATATGTCGAGTATATATCTATCCACATAGGGTATCAAAAAACTCTTAGGCAACTCCTGTTTTACCAAATCTTCATCAGTTTTAACAACAAGATAATCTAAACTTCCGATACGCTCTATCTCTTTTACGACACCAAGCTTTGTATTATTTTCGATCACAAAAAGTCCAACTATATCAAACCAAAAATATTCATCTTTGTCTAAATTGCAACTTTTTTTTGTCTGCTCTTTTGTAGTTAAAAGTATAGTATTAACCAGTTTTTGTGCAAGTTCAGGCGTAGAAAAATCCCTAAAACGTATTAAAGATCGATTTTTATCAAAGTTTTCTACATGTAATGTACCAAAATTCTTTGTATGAAACCAAGCACCTTTTTTAAACTGCTCAGGGAAATCGCTTAAAAAATAAAGCTTTAAATCCCCTCGCAATCCAACAGTTTTACCTAGTTTTGCTACATGTAAAAAGTCTTCACTCTTCATTAGCTTTGACGGTAATTCTATATGACCTTCCGTCCTTTGCTTTACATCCTGATATTACAGTTTTAATAGAATTTATCATCTTGCCATCTTTACCTATAAGCTTTCCAGTATCACCCTTGTCGGCAAAGATTATAATTTCACTAAAAGTATCGTCCATATCCACACGCTGAACTTCTACATTTTGCGGATTATCCACGATAAGTTTAGCAAATGTTTCTAGAAATTCGTGAACCATACTACTTGCTCGTAATTCTCTCTACTCTTTGGCTTACTTTTGCTCCAACGCTTTTCCAATATGCCAATCTCTCTTCATCAAACTTTACGATCTCAGGCTCTTTTAAAGGGTTATAATACCCAATACTCTCTATCCAACCACTATCTCTTCTTTTTCTACTATCTGTTACTACGATGCGGTAAAAAGGTTTTTTCTTGCGACCCATTCTGCTTAGTCTTACAACTGTAGCCATTAAAATTTCTCCTAAAAATAATTTGCCAAAAGGCTTACATGTAAATAAAAAAAATATTTACATGTAAACCCCTCTTTAACGAGGGAACATTCCTTGATTTGCCTGTCCAAGCATCGATTGAAAATCTTTCATTCCACCTTTGCTTGACATCTTTTTTGCCATCTTAGCAGTGGATTTAAACTGCTTTAAAAAGCGATTTACCTCCATCTGACTTAAACCTGCACCAGTAGCTATACGCTTTTTTCTACTATTATTTAAAAGCGACGGCTGCTCTCTCTCTTTTTTTGTCATAGAAGCAATCATAGCTTTTATCTTTATAATCTGCTCTGAATTTTCCAAATCCACATCTTTTAGCTGTCCTGCAACATTTGAAAGTCCAGGTATCATTCCGATGATAGATTTCATGCTTCCAAGCTTTTTCATACTCTCCATCTGCTCTAAAAAGTCATTAAAATTAAATTCACCTTTTTTTATCTTCCTTGTTATCTTTTTAGCCTGCTTTTCATCTATAATAGTGCTCGTCTTTTCAGCCAATGTCATTAAGTCGCCATCACCCATGATGCGCCCAACAACACGCTCAGGAATAAAACTCTCTATATCGGCAACTTTTTCGCCTACACCTATGAAACGTAAAGGTATTCCAATCAAACTAGCAATTCCTAGCGCAACACCACCTTTTGAATCACCATCATACTTACTTAGTATAACACCAGTAATACTGAGCTTTTCATTAAATGTTGTAGCACTTCTAACTGCGTCTTGACCTGTCATAGAATCAGCCACATAAAAAATCTCATCTGGATTTAAGGTATTTTTTAATTCACTTAGTTCATCCATCAACTCTTCATCTATCGCTAAACGTCCAGCTGTATCTATCAACAATACATCATAAAGTCCATCTTCTGCCTTTTTTAAGGCATTTTTAGCAACTTCTAAAGGTTTTTTATCCTCTTCATAATACAAATCAAGCTCGTTTTGCTCACAAAGTTGCTTTAGCTGCTCAACCGCTGCTAACCTCTGCAAGTCACACGCAGCTATTAAAACTCGCTTTTTTCTTAGCTTTAGATAGCTTGATAATTTAACTGTGGTTGTTGTTTTACCCGAACCTTGAAGTCCGCTCATCAAAACAACCGTGGGCGGCTTTGATGAATAAACAAAGCCTTGATTTCCTGGCGCTGTCAAAATTTCTGTTAGATTTTTTCTAATAGACGCTAAAAAAACCTCTTGTCCAACACCTTTAGACTTAGTTTCTATCTCGACTACTTTAACGAGATTTTTCACAACTTTGTGATGCACATCTGCTTTTAAAAGAGATTTTTTAAGAGTATCGATAGCCTTTTTTAGGGCTTTTTCATCATCAGCAAAACGTATTTTATTGATAGCTGATTTAAAAGAATCACTTAAAACTTCAAACATGTACCTACCTTAGTTGTTTTTTATCATTTTATGCATTAGCTAAAAGATTGCAATAATACAAAAAAATTTCTTTAAAATTGATTAAGTTCAAGAGAAAATAGAAAATTTATAATTTTTACACAATTTTAAGAATTGTTTTGATATAATTCGCTTTCTCAAATCAGAATTAGCAAAATGCGCCCGTAGCTCAGCTGGATAGAGCACAGGTTTGCGGTACCTGCGGTCAGGAGTTCGAATCTCTTCGGGCGCGCCATTTTGTTGGTGCTCACGCTGTTTTTTTGTGCTTATTTTGTGATTAAAAGTACTAAAATCTTTGGGCGAATTATTCAATTTTTAATTGATAAACTTCACATATTTTTAGAAAATCATCTGTGTTGAGCTATGTCTAGACATCTTCGCAATTTTACACCATCAACATAATATTTTTCCTTAATAACAATTTAGTCTATTTTTAGATATAATGATATATTCATTTTAAATAAGGAGACTTATGAACTTAAAAAAAGTTGGTAAAAATATTGAAAACCTTGTCAATGAATGTGAGATTTTTTTAAGTATTGATGAGATTGATGATGAAGAAAAAGAGAAAATAAATAAACCATTTAATCCTTTGCATATCATGACTTTCAATAATATCATAGATGAATGTAAAATGGAAATAAGAAACTCAAATTTAGATAAAATAGCTAATGATTTACAGTTACTTTACAGGATAAAATCAGATCCTTTTGATTACCACACAATAAGTGAAGCATTGGATAATTTTGTAACAAATCAACTAAAATCAACCAATTTACATGTAAGTGAAGAGTCTTTAAAGATAATGGTAAAAATCACTGAAAATATTAAGATCATACAAGAAAGCTTGAAAATAGAGATGAAACGCCTAACTAAAGAAGCAGAAAATTTTTATGTTTTTAATAAAAAATCAAGAAAAAAGATTATTAAATATAGTCAAATTTTAAAATCTTTAGAGAATAAAATTTGCATACAAATGGAGTATGATTCAAAAATAATAGCAAAAAATATCATAGAAGATTTTTACAATACTTATATATTTTTATCTTTTCTCATTAAACTTGCAATTGCTAAAAATCAATATATTTTAGGTATAGAGATAGCTAATGCCATCGATAGATATACCAATATTGTATCTCTAGTTTTTAATGGAAGAAAATTAAAAAATCAAGATATGTTATATTATTATCTTATACATGAACTCAATGAGCTTAAAAACATAATATACGAAGACATAAATGAAAAAGGTATTTAATAACCCCCTGCTTTAAACTCTACAAAATTTTGCCTTATAGCCTCATATAAGACTATACCAGCACTTGTAGCTTGATTTAGACTTCGTCCATGTTTTCCCATAGGTATAGTTATAGCATTATTAAAATTTCTTTCCATCAACTCTTTTGGAAGCCCGGTTGATTCTCCCCCAAAAAACAAAAAATCACCCTTTTTAAAATCTGCTTTAAAATATGGCTTATTACTCTTAGTGGTTGCATAAAAAAATCTATCTTCATATTTTGCGTTTGCTTTTAAAAATTCATCTAAATTTTCCCAAACAATAGGATTTAATATCTTCCAATAATCTAATCCTGCACGTCTAACAGACTTTTCATCGATGTCAAAAACTGTGGGTTTTACAATGTGTAAAATTGCACCAGTATTAACACACATTCGACCGATACTTCCAGTATTTTGTGGTATTTGTGGATGCACCAAGACGATATTAAACATTAAAATATAACCGTTTTATTACCTTGGATAAAAATCCTATCTTCTAAAGCCAAATCAAGAGCTTTTGAAAGTACAACTTTTTCAACATCTCTTCCAGCTCTTCTCATCTCTTGCCATGAAAGTTCGTGATTTACCGAAACTACATCTTGAGCTATAATTGGACCTTCATCCAAATTATCATTGACAAAATGGGCGGTTGCACCGATAATTTTTACACCTCTTTGATAAGCTTGTTTATATGGATTTGCTCCTATAAAAGCTGGTAAAAATGAATGATGAATATTTATAATATTTTTTGGATAATGCTTTACAAAATCAGCTGAAAGTATTCGCATGTACTTCGCTAATACTATATAATCTAAATCATATTTTGCCAAAGTTTCTAATACTCTTTTTTCATGCTCTTGTCTTGAAATATCATCATTTGATATATAGTGATATTCAACACCAAACCTCTCACTTAAAGCTCTTAGGTCATCGTGATTTGATATAACACATAAGATATTTGCGTTTAATTCTCCGCTATCATGTTTAAGCAATATGTCTCCTAAACAATGATTCTCTTTTGTGCAAAGAACAACTATATTTTTTGCTCTTTTTTTGGTTAAGTTGATAATAGCATTGCTTGGAAGCATTGCTCCTAAAGTTCCTAAAAATTCATTTTTATTCACATCGCCACTTAAAACTGCGCGCATAAAAAATCTACTATACTCTTTATCCACATACTCATCGTTTTTAATGATATTTAACCGATACTTAAAAACCACATCGGCAATACGATAAATCAAACCTTTTTCATCACTGCAATCAATTTTTAGTATATATTCATTCATTTCATTCCTTAGTTTTTAAAAAATTATAAAAAAATTTTGTAGTTTATGCAAAATACTCTAAATACAACAGACAAGCCCAAATACAAACTGTTAAGCTTATACTCATAAAAACTACAGCACTTCCCAAATCTTTTGCTCTTTTTGCAAGATCGTGATACTCTACAGTTACCAAATCAACAACCCTTTCGATAGAACTATTGATAAGTTCAGCAATGAGCGGTAAAAATAGTGAAAGTGCAAGTATCATCTTATGACCTAAACTCATTGGCAAAAACAGTAAACCTATCTCTAAACAAAAAATTATAACTACCTCTATACGAAATGACTTTTCAGAACTTAAAGCATCTTTCAAGCCTGCTAACGCATAAGATGTGTTTTTAAAAAAGTGGTATTTTGGTTGATTTCTCATCTGCTTTACTTAAAATAACATTGGGAGCAAAAGCTCCCAATAGTTTTTAGTGTACTCTTCTCCAAATAGATAATTTCCACAAAATAGCAAAGATGCTTAATATGAAAAAATATCCTATTATCTTTAAACCAACACTCTCTCTTTGAGCTTTTTTGCTATCACCTACATTTTCCATGTAAGTGATAACTTGCTCTTGAGACTGCTTTTTAAGACCTACTCTAGGCATAGAAGTACCATGAAGTTGTTTTTGAGGATCATTTATAAAAGTTTTTAAATAATCCAAACTTCTAGCTCTTACTATGATAGATAGATCTGGTGGCATTGAACCCATATAGTTTTTTAAACCTTCATCACTGGTTTGCGCATAAAGTTTATCATACTTTATACTATGGCATCTTTGACATGCATCTTTAAATACATCTTTATCTGTCATAGTCTTTGGCGCAATCGATACTAAATACGCAACAATATCAGCTATCTCTTGATTTATATCGTCTCCACCAGCACCATAAAACGCAGGCATTGGAAAAGGTTTATTTTCATTAAACTTGCCTTCTACATGTAAAGCTACGGTAGGATTTTTAATAAGCGCTGCTAGGAATTGTGGAGTATAAAGATATCCAGAGCTACTCAAATCAGGTGGAACAACTCCAAATGAAGCTTCAGCACTTGCATCATCCATAGGTGCAGGCATTCCTTGGGATTTTACCCCATGGCAGCCGATACAGCCTGCATTCATAAATGTTTCAGCACCTTTTGCAGCGTCACCTTTTGCTAAGTCAATTGACTTTATATCTGACCAAAAAGTATTTGCATCTTGCAACATCTTTTTAGCATGTTCAAGTTTCATCTTAGCACTTTTTACTACTTTTTCATCCTTGCCATCTGCGTCTTCTAAAGCCTCTTGAGCCACCTTCTCTTCATGTTTAGCGTAATCTATAGCCTCTTGTGGAAAATCAAAATTCGCAGGTGCTACATGAGGATGCATGAGTGAATGAGCCATCGGCTCCACACCCCAATAGATAAGAGCCGTTATAAACGCTACGATTCCTAATATAATTCCTTCTTTTTTCATCTTATTATCCTTCCTTCTTTTCTAACAAAGTTATGATAGGTAATGCCAAAAACAATAATACAAATAGCACTGACACAAAAAATCCTAAATCACTAAATATCCCATCTGAAGGAAATTTTCCAAGCCATGTTAATAAAATCATATCTGCAACCAATACCCAAAACCATATATGAAAAATTCCACGTTTTTTAGCAGGTGCAACAACTGGGCTTCTATCTAAGAATGGAACTAACATAAATATCACATTGGCAAATCCAAACGCCATAAGACCTATATCGGACGCAGACAATCCAAAGAAACCATACTTCATACCACGAAGTATCTCATAACTCCACAAAAAGTACCACTCAGGATAGATGTGAGCCGGTGTTTTCATAGGATTTGCTGGGTCAAAGTTAATCGGATCCATTGCAAAATCATAATGGAAACATACTAAATAAAAATAAAATATCATAAACAAACATACGACCATCAAATCTTTTGAGATAAATACAGGCCACATTGGTATAACTTTTGACTCTTTTTTATTGCCAGATTTATAAATTTCTGCTTCTGCGTCAAAGTCTATATCTTCACCTTCTTGGTTATTTACATGTGGAAAACGAAGAGTATAAAAGTGAAACACTATAAGCATTATGATTGCAAGTGGAAGTAAAACAACGTGAAGCATAAAAAATCTTGTAAGTGTCGGGTCAGATACTGCATAATCGCCTCTTATCCAAACAACAAGTTCCGGTCCGATAACTGGAATACCGCCAAAAAGGTTGGTAATAACTTGTGCCGCCCAAAAACTCATCTGTCCCCATGGAAGCATATAGCCACTAAAAGCTTCTGCTGAAAAGATACCAAAAAGTAACATTCCGCTTAACCATATCATCTCGCGTCCACGTTTATACGAACCATAATAAATAGCTGTGAACATGTGAATGTAAATGATAAGAAATATAACAGAAGCTGCAACTGCGTGCATATGTCGCCAAAGCCATCCGTAAGCCACCTCTTGCATGATAGTATAATTTACACTATCAAAGGCTAACTTTGTATCTGGCTTGTAGTACATAAGTAAAAATAGACCTGAGACTACAAGTATTGTAAAAAGGGTAGCAAGCAAAATGCCCATCGCCCATAAAAAATTTATATTTTTCGGAATCCAATACTCCGTCATAAGAACCTTTGTGAGAGTTTTTGTTCCTATCCTCTGGTCAAACCAATCTCCTATTCCCTTTGCTTTTTGAATTTGTGCCATAACCTATCCTTATGCTTTTTTTGAAGATTCTAAATATTTTTTATATTCTGGACCCTCTTCGCCCAAAACTAACTTTGTGCCGTCTATCTTATAAGGAGGTATTTCCATAGGCGTTGGAGGTGGTCCGAAGGTATTTATAGCACTTGCATCAAACTCTCCGCCGTGACAGGCGCATTTAAAGATCTGGCTTGATGGTAGCCATTTTGGAATACAACCTAGGTGGGTACAGAGACCAACGACCACTGTATAGTCAGATCCACCAACCACAACATCTCGCTGTGCATCTTTTTTCATTGTTTTTGACTTTTTGAGTATAAAAACTGGTTTTTTACGCCACTCAAGTTGTCTAAACTCACCATCTTTCATAGGCGATAAGTCCACAGTTGTAAAACCTGCAGCCTTTACGCTAGGAAGTGGATCCCACGTCTTTTTAATAGCTCCAAGTGCAAATGCGCCACCAACCGCAGCAACGCCACCGAAAGCTAACCCTAAAAAATCTCGCCTGTTTTGTTCAACAGCCATAGTCTTTCCTTTTAAATTTTAGATTTCATTTATTTTATCAAAAAGTTTATTAAATATTTATTCAACGAAACAAATAAATGATAATTTTTACAACGCCAATTACAATTATTAACAACTTAGAACTCTTTTTAAACTTCCTTATGTTAAAATAGTAAAAACAATTATCAAAAAGAGAATAAATATGAACCTAATCGATGACTTCTCCATCTTAACATGGGGAGAAAAACCAGACGATATTCTTTTGCAAAATGCGGATGAAATCTCAAGCCTGCTAAAATCCAAAACAACCTATAAAAGGGAGTTTTGTGAGGTTTCGACTATTATATTGTGCGTAAATCCGTACAATATAGACAAGTTTAGCGAGCTTGATATTTTTACACAAATTATAAATTTTTTTACCGCCTTAAAACACAATAATATTTTACATGTAAAAACACTACAATGTGCAATTTTAAAACTTTTAAATACTTTACCAGAAAGTTTTGCTGACGAAATAAGAACAAACTTACAATCTTTACATGTAGAAAAAATAATAAATGATGAACTTATGAAAAAAGTTGTTTCTATGCTAGATTTATTACATGTAAATAAAGTTCAAACAAACAAAGAAGATGTGGTTAAAACACCAATAAGTAAACCAATTTCGTATCAAGAAAAGATTGCGTTTTTTGAGGATATTTTAAAACAGATACAAACCGTTTGCGAAAACGATATGACCAACAAAAACATAGACCAACTTTTTGAAAAACTAAAAAATCAAACTTTTTCTATTGGTATCACTGGGGTTATGAATGCTGGAAAATCCACCATGCTAAACGCCCTTTTAAAAAAAGAGATACTTGGAACCTCTGTTGTTCCAGAAACAGCAAATCTTACTATTATAAAATATGCCAAAACCCCCCACGCAAAGGTTAATTTTTGGACAAAAGATGAGTGGAAAAGGATAGAAAATTCAGCACAATTTTTACCATCGATGGATGAATTTATCAAACAAACCAAAAAGAGATTTAAAGAAAATTTAGATGATTTTATCACTGAAAATGGAAAACGTGAAGATATAAAAAGCAATGAACTTAGTTTTTACACCTCGGCAAAACATTCAGATTTAAAATGCAACCTAGTAAAGAGCGTTGAACTTTATGAGGATTTAGAATTTGTAAAAGATGGAGTTAGCATCGTTGATACTCCTGGACTTGATGACCCTGTGGTACAACGTGAAGAGATAACAAAAGAGTATCTAAGCGAATGCGACATTATGATACATTTGATGAATGTAAATCAAAGTGCTACTGAAAAAGATGTGGATTTTATTATTGATTCATTAACCTACGGTCATATTTCACGTCTTCTTATCGTTATAACAAAAATAGACACCGTAAGCGAAAATGAACTTCAAGAGGTCATAAACTACACAAAGCAAAGTATCAAAAAAAGGCTTGAAAGCGAAAATAAACAGACAAGATTTGACTCAATCATCTCCAAAATAGACTTTTTACCAATCGCAGGAAAATTAGCTTTAATGCACCGAATAGGTCAAGAAAAAGAGGCGAAAAAATTAGGCTATGACTTAGAAAAAACGGGAATTTTGCAGATAGAAGCGTATCTAAAAGATGTGCTTTTTGGAAGTGAAAATGAGAAAAATAGACTCTTTTTAGATAGTGTTATCCAAGATATAGCTAATATTTTACATGTAATATCAAAAAACTACATGTATGAAAAAACAAGCTTAGGAAAAAGCGAAGATGAACTTGAAAATGACTTTAAAAAACTTGAACTTCAAAACCAAGAAAATAAACAAATAATAAATCATATAAAATCTCAAATCGAAACAGCAAACAGATCGTTAAAAGAGTATTTTACTACTTTAGAAAACCTTTTACAAAGTCGGTTTTTAACCCTAAAAGGAGTTGGGATTGACAGGATTTGTAGCGATGTAAGATATGAACTTAAAAAACACAAGAAAAAGCCAAAAGATGAACGCATAAAGTCCATACTTGAAACCACTATGAAAGATGGTATAGTAGATATTTTGCGTGATTATCGCTTTGAATTTGATAAAAAAATGCAAAATGAAATATCTCAAATCTCCTTTGAAAAAAGCGGGCTTACTCAAGAAGAAGGAAAAGTTTTTGACACTAAAGCTTATTTAGAAAAGCACTTTAGTAAAAACTTTTTAAGCGGAAGTTACGCAGTTACCAACCAAAGAGTGCTTAAGGCTTTAGCTAAAACCAAAAAAGATAAGATTGACGAGTTTGCCGTACAACTTGATGAGATACTCTCAGATACCATATTCGATCTCATCTGCACTATTACGCCATCGCTAAAAAAGATAAATGAAAACTTGCTTGATGGTTTTGCAGATTTAGTCAATAAACCATTAGATGAACTTTTACAAGAAATGGAAGATAAGAAGAAAATGCTTTTTAAACATGTAAATTTATTAAAAACCGATACACAAAAAGTAACTCAAAGGGTAGAAATTATAAATAAATACCTAAACAAATTAGAAAAAATTGAAACTTTATTAAAGGAGAGCAAGTCGTGAGTTATTTACAAAATTTTATAAACGAATACAAGGCTTTATATACTCAACAAAAACCCTCTTTTGATGATAGCTTAGTTGGAAAACTTGAGGAGTTTAGTTTTGCTCTACAAGAAGAGAGGTTTAATCCTTCAATCCAACTTGAAGCTCATTTAAACTCCCTTAAAGTGCGCTCTTTAGAGCCTATGAAAATAGCAATCACAGGGCAATTTTCAAGTGGCAAAAGTACCTTTTTAAACGCTTTACTATCAAAAAACATACTCCCAACAGGTATCACTCCAGTTACCTCAAAAGTAAACTATATACGTTTTGGAGATGAGTTTAAAATAAAGGTTCGATTTTTAGATGGCACTGAAGAGTACCACGGACTTGATGGGCTTAGTCGTTTTACAGATCAGCGAAAAGGTGATGAAAATATCGAATATTTAACCATATATGCCCCACTTCCACTTTTAAAAGATATCGTTTTCGTAGATACTCCAGGACTTAATTCTCAAGCAAAAGTAGATACTAAAACCACCCAAAAAGTTTTAAAGCAAGTTGATGGAATTATCTGGCTAACACTCATAGATAACGCTGGAAAAATGAGTGAAGCAGAAGTTTTAAAATCATTCTTAAACTCTTATGCAAATAAAAGTTTGTGTGTTTTAAATCAAAAAGATAAGTTCACGCAAGATCAAGTAGCTCAAAGTGTATCTTATGTTAAAAGCGCATTTAAAGAGTTTTTTGCAAAAGTTGTACCAATATCAGCCATAGAAGCTTTAAAAGCTCGTTCGCACGATAGCAAACATCAAGTAGATGAATTATTGGAAGATTATTTTAAAGATGTAAAAACCCTATCAAATTCACCTACTTCACTACTTGAAAGTGGCAAAATGGACAACCTTTTAAAAGATTTTATACAAAAATCTAAAACAATATATAGCGCCGATACAAAAGAAAATATCGAACTTTTAAAATCATCTAACATTCAAGAGGTGCTAGACTTTATAGACAAGCAAATCCAGCCAAAAGCAACCCAAAGCAAACAATTTGCTATCTCAAAAGAGGCAAAAGATACAGCCGATAAACTAATACTTCAACACCAAAATATGATAGCTATTTATGAAGAACTTAGCGAGATTTTAACTGGTTTTGAACAAGACGCACAAGATAAATTTGAAAGCTTAAAAGAAGAGTTTTCAAAACAGATAAAAGATGCTTTTTTGCAGATAGAAAATATGATAGAAAAAACAGCATCGGAGATTTTTAATAGTGTCGAAAGCACCCAAAAAACTAGGTACTCTAAAAGTGAAATAGGGCTTATAAAAAAACAAACCGCCTATCAGCCTATAGAGTACGAAGTGAGTAAAATCCATACAGACAGTGTTTATAAAAAACTTTTTTATGATGATGACATAATAGGAAAAATGTTTAAAAAATATGTAAAAAATTTAAAACTTATTCAAGATGATGTAAATAAACAAAATGATTTGATATATAAAAAACTTGAAAGCGACATTTTAAAGTGGCAACACCCTTATGAGCTTATAAGAAAAACAGACCCTATTCACTCAGATATTGAGTTTGCAAATATACGAAAATTTGCCTCGAAAGTGTATGAAAATTTTTTAAAACCATTTAATCACGAGATAAAATCTTCGTATGCAGGAATTTGTAGCCAATTCAATCACCTTAGTTCAGCAGTTAGTTTTAACTACCAAAATGCCACTGAAGTTTGCGTTGCCTTTTTGGAACATAAGATAAATAAATCCATAGAGCTTTATGAACAAAACCCAACCCAGTTTCCACTTTATCGTCCAAAACCAGACGAGATAAAACAGCGTCTAAGAGTAAGTTTTCATCTATATGAACTTGAAAATCTAATGAACTCAAATCAAACTTTCTTAGATAAAGACTATGCTCATCTTATGGAAAAGTTTAAATCCATCAAAGAAGAAAAAATAGAGTTTATAAATCAAAAGATAAAAAGACATGAAAATTTAATAAGCGAACTTGAGAGTTTAAAGGGAATATTTTAATCTACATGTAAATTTACATGTAAAAGGATACAACTAAAAACAGAAGTTAGAAGAGTTTATAAAAAACAAGTAAACATAAAAAAAATATCCAACACAAATAAATGTTCGTTATTTCCATAGATTTCGTTTTAATTTGCAAATATATCCCATTTGGTAACACTATACAAAAATATTTATCAAATTTTAGCTATTTTAATCTTTTTATAACTTTTGATTACTAAAATTAATGCAATATTGTTAATAAATATTCTAATTATGTAGAAATAGGTAAGTAAGATTTTGCTCTAATTTTTATCTTTTAAAAGAAAAAAATGAGCTTCATGTAATTTACATGTAGATACAAAACTTATCTTCTTGTATGTAATGATACAAAAAATTTATTAGGAGAGAAAAATGAATTTTAAAAGATTTGCACTAAGTGCATTAGTTATCGCGGGAGTTGGAAGTTTTGCAAGTGCGGGAACTTTGCAAGATGTTCAAAAAAGAGGATTTGTAAAATGTGGAGCCGATGGAGGACTTCCTGGATTTTCTGAAGTTGCAAGTGGTGGAAAATGGAGTGGTATAGATGTTGATGGATGTCGTGCCGTTGCTGCTGCTGTGTTTGGAGATACAAAAAAAGTAAAGTTTGTAGCACTTAATGCAAAAGAGAGACTTGCTGCTGTACAATCAGGCGAGATAGATGTCTTAGTTAGAAATACAACCTGGACCGAGTCGCGTGATACATCCCTTGGTCTTAACTTTGCTGGAGTAAATTACTATGATGGACAAGGTTTCATGGTAAGAAAAGACTTGGGCGTAAAAAGCGCAAAAGAGCTTGATGGTGCTTCTGTTTGTATTCAAACCGGAACTACAACTGAACTAAATGTGGCTGACTATTTTAGAGCAAACAACCTTAAATATAAAGCGATTACTTATGATACAAACGATCAAGTGATTCAAAGTTATGAAAATGGAAGATGTGACATTTTAACTTCTGACGCTTCTCAACTTTATGGACTAAGAACAAAACTTAAAAATCCAAAAGCTCACATAGTACTACCTGAAATCATCTCAAAAGAGCCTTTAGGTCCTGTTGTTAGACAAGGAGATGACCAGTGGTTCAATATAGTAAAATGGACATTTTTTGCTATGGTTGCAGCTGAAGAGGCTGGAATAACAAGTAAAAATGTGGATAAGCTTAAAAAATCATCTTCAAACCCTACCGTAAAAAGAATCTTAGGAGTTGAGGGAAAACTTGGTGCAAATTTGGGCTTAAAAGCAGATTGGGCATATAATATAGTTAAGCAAGTTGGAAATTATGGTGAAGTTTTTGAAAGAAATATCGGTGTAAATACTCCGCTAAACATCGAAAGAGGATTAAACGCTCTTTGGACAAATGGTGGACTTCAATACTCTCCGCCATTTAGATAATATCTAAATTTTAAAAAGGCGATATGTAATCGCCTTTTTTATCTTATAAAATCAACAAAGGGTTATATTAATGTTTGAATTTTTTAGACATGAAAGGGTTAGGGGTGTAGTATTTCAACTTCTAACTATCATGGGATTAGTTGCTTTTTTGTGGTACATTGGCTTAAACACTTTAAACAATATCGAACAAAGAGGCATACAAACAGGTTTTGAATTTTTAAAAAGTACGGCAGGATTTGGCATAACAGAATCCCCTATAAGTTTTTCCGAGTCTGACACACACGCAAGAGTGTTTTTAGTTGGCCTTTTAAATACTTTTATTGTTAGCATAGTTGGCATTGTATTTGCAACCATACTAGGCTTAATCATAGGAGTTTTAAGACTTTCTAAAAACTTTCTTATTAGAAAATTAGCAGCAGCTTATATAGATATATTTAGAAATATTCCACTTTTATTGCAAATTTTATTTTGGTATAATGTGGTCATTCAAGCCTTACCATCTCCTAGGCAAAGTATCAACTTTTTTGACTCCATTTTTATAAACAATCGTGGTTTTTATATTCCACTTGCCTCATTAAATAGCACAACTTATGCTATCATAGGCGGTGTTATTTTTAGTGTAATCACCATATTTTTCATGGCAAAATGGGCTAAAAAAAGACAAGAACTAACAGGGCAATACTTTCCAACACTAATAGCAAGTGTTGGTGTTTTTGTGGTTTTTATACTTATATCATTTTTTGCAGGTGGAGCTGATTTTGGATTTAGCTATCCTGAGCTTAAAGGTTTTAATTTTAGAGGTGGAAAATCCATATCTCCTGAATTTTTAGCTTTAACTTTTGCATTGGTTATCTATACAGCAACTTTTATAGCTGAAGCTGTACGTTCTGGTATAGAAGCGGTTAAAAAAGGGCAAAAAGAAGCAGCTTCAAGTTTAGGGCTTTCAAGCTATCAAAGCTTAAAGCTGGTTATCTTACCGCAAGCAATAAGAATTTCCATTCCGCCTATTATCAACCAATACCTAAATCTTGT
>PDWI01003672.1_pt1 | contig 21410 bp, 20 predicted proteins | sample 1430891 | NCBI WGS metagenome assembly PDWI01 (sample SAMN01162508, study PRJNA174530) | Oral metagenome, whole genome shotgun sequencing project. | biome: Marine environment; feature: Marine mammal; material: Swab sample of the gingival sulcus; isolation source: swab sample of gingival sulcus... | reverse complement strand
TGACTAATAAATAAAATTTATATTTTATTTTAAGTGGCAAGTTGTTATAATTATAACTATATTTTATAGTTTAATTATAATTGGGAGGAAAAATGTCATTTTATGCAAAGCAGCGATTGCTACTTGTATTTTCCATTATTTGTATGGTTTCTTTAGGTTATATTTTTTTCGAGATGAAAGGAGCTTTTAATGACCTTAGTCACAGCTCAAATAATCAACTTTATTCATACAAATTAGCGGACGAGTTAAGGCAGAGTTCTGATGATTTGACAAGACTTAGTAGAGTTTATGTTTTAACTGGTGATAAAAGTTTTGAAAATCAATACTTTGATATTATTGATATTAGGGATGGTAAAAAGTATAGACCAAAAGATTATCATAGAGTATATTGGGATTTTGTTGCAGGAGGAGAGGGTAAGCCTCGTCCTGACAGTATAGTAAAGGAGCCTTTAACAAGCTTGATGAAAAAGGCAGGGTTTACACAAAAAGAGTTTGAAAAACTAAATAATGCAACCCAAAATTCCACTAAATTAATAGAACTTGAAACGGAAGCTATGAATGCCATTAAGGGGATATTTAAAGATAAAAATGGAAATTATAACAAATTTGGCAAACCAAACATGAAGTTAGCTAGGGATTTGTTACATAGCAAAACCTATCATGTGGAAAAAGCTAAAATCATGAAACCAATAGATGAATTTTTTGCATTGATGGAGTTAAGAACGGCAAAAGAGGTGCAATTAGCTGAGGATAAGATAAAGTTTTTAAATAATATTTTTATTTTTGTGCTTATTTTTACTATTATCGTTGTCTCGGCATTAGTTTTAGTGGGACAAAAAACTATTTCGAAACTTTTAGGCGGTACTCCTAAAGATGTAGAAAATAATATACAAAAGCTTTCCCAAGGAGATTTATCTTTTAAGGTAGAGGATGTTGATCCAAATAGTGCTATAGGTCTTTTAAATGTAGCTAGTAAAAACCTAAGAAGGCTTATAGGTGATTCAAAAAATCTTTCGAGCGAGAATACTATAATCGCAAACAAATTATCAAATGCTTCTTATGAAACTGGAAAGAGAGTGGAGGATTCGCAAAAGATTGTACATAAAACTACCCTAGAGGCTAAAAATTTGCAAGAGAATATCCAGCTTTCCATAGGTTATGCAAAATCCGGTAAAGACAATATGCAAAAGGCTAACAAAAGTATCAAAGAGGCAACTAGTGCTATGCATGAACTAAGTAAAAAAATCCAAACAAGTTCCGATGTGGAGCTAGAACTTGCTTCGAGGGTTTCTCAGCTAAGTTCGGATACGGAGCAGGTAAAAAAAGTTCTTTCGGTTATCGATGATATAGCTGACCAAACAAATCTTTTAGCACTAAATGCAGCCATAGAAGCAGCACGTGCAGGTGAGCATGGTAGGGGTTTTGCTGTGGTAGCCGATGAGGTTAGAAAATTGGCCGAAAGAACACAAAAAAGTTTAGTGGAGATAAATACGACTATAAGTTTGATAGTCCAAGCCATTAGCGATGTTAGCAATACCATGAGCAATAACTCAAAACAAGTTGAGGAGATTGTTTGTGTGGCTGAAAATGTTACTAGTAAGATAGATGTTATGAATTTGAGTACAAATGAGGCTATAAAAATGTCCGATAAGACGGTGGAGGATTATATCCAAACAGGAACAAGTATAGATGTTATCATGAGCAGTATCTCCAAAGTTAACGAATTATCGAACCAAAATGCCCAAAGTGTTGAAAACATAGCCCAAGCTGCAAAACACTTAAATAAAATGACCGATAGCTTAAATGATAAATTAAACCATTTTAAAACTTAACAAAGTATTGGAGTGCTTTTGTGCACTCCAATGTTTATAATATTATTGAATTTTAGTATTGTATTGTAGATAAACCACTTTGGTTTGAAGATACTCTTCAAGTCCATGTTTGCCATCAGCTCCGCCGATGCCTGATTTTCTCCATCCTGCGTGGAAGCCTTGCATAGCTTCAAAATTTTCTCTATTTACATAGGTTTCACCAAATTTTATCTCCTTGCTTGCTCTCATTGCAACGTCTAAATTTTGAGTGTAGATAGAGCTTGTCAGTCCATATTCACAATCATTGGCATAATCTATCGCTTCGTCTAAATCCTCATAGGTAACCACTGGTAAAACAGGACCAAATATCTCTTGTTGTATGATATCCATGTCTTGCTTACAATTTAAAAGAACAGTAGCAGGATAATAGCGTTCGCCTCTATCGCTTACATGTCCACCAACTTCTAAACTTGCACCTTGCTTTACGGCATTATTTATAAGGTTTTGAACATTTTGCACACCCGCGTTATTGACAAGTGGCCCCATATCGATTTTTTCTTTTAAAGGATCGCCTAAGCTTACATTCGACATCGCTTTAATAAGTTTTTCACTAAATTCATCGGCTACACTTTTTTGCACATAAACTCTCTCAGCACAATTACAAACTTGACCGTTATTGATAATACGAGATGCTTTTATGTATTCGACTGCTTTATCAATATCGGCATCTTTGCATACTATAGCAGGAGCTTTTCCGCCAAGCTCAAGATTTACTTTGATGATGTTTTTTGCAGCTGCTTCCATGACCTTAGCACCAGCATCAACACTTCCCGTAAGGCTAACCATGCCAACTTTAGGGTTACTTGCTAATTCATGTCCAATAACCGAACCACGTCCAGACACTAGGTTAAATACGCCTTTTGGAAGACCCACTTCATGGACTAATTTTGCAAATTCAAAAGCGTTATTTGGTGTTTCGGTACTCGGTTTTATAACGATGGTGTTTCCGGTTAAAAGTGCAGGTGCCATCTTTCTTGCTATTAAAAAGAAAGGAAAATTCCATGGTAAAATACCACTTACTACTCCAATGGGAAGCTTATGTAAAAAAATCATCTCATTTGCCTTATCACTTTGGATAATTTCTCCCTCATATCGTCTTGCCCATTCAGCCATATAATCCATATAATCAGCCGTAAAGTTGACCTCCACCATAGCCAAATCAAGTAGTTTTCCCTGCTCTTTTGTGATGGTTTGGGCTAAAAATTGTGCATTTTCGCGAAGTTTACTTGCGATTTTTCTTAGCCATTCTCCTCTTTGGATTGCTGGAAGTTTTTCCCAACTTTTTTGTGCGATTTTTGCTGCTTCAAGGGCATTGTTAGCATCCTCTTTTGTACCTTCTGGTATATATGAGATAACTTCCCCATCTGCTGGATTGTAAACGGGCATTGAAGCGTCTGAGTTTACAAACTCGCCGTTTATATACATTTGATATTTTTCCATAAATTCTCCTTAGTCGATAGTATATTTAGAAACAAAAAAAGTTTCTTGGTCAATAGTATATAGCAATATCTATTTACTATCAACTTAATATAAAAAGTTTATATATATTTTTTATGTATATGCTACTTTTTTACACATTTTTTATAATTCTTATCATATAAAATATTTATATTAAGATTATTTTATTATATTTTATGATACGATACCCTCCTTATTCTAGTGGGAGGGCTTTTAGTAAATATAATGAATGCAATAAAAAAATCGATAGGTATGAAAATTACAATATCACTCATAACTGTTCTTGTTGTATGTTTTTCTGTTACTCAGTTTGTAATAGTTGATGAATTTAAAAAATCATCTTTAAAGCTAAGTGAAGATGGCTTAAATATGTTAAGTTCATCTATGTTTCAAACTATGAGAGAAGCTATGAATGCTGGAGATCCTCAAACTATAAAAAATGTATTAAAAAAAGCTTCTAGTTTAAAGGGTATTAATTCGGTTAAAGTTCATAAAAGTCCTGGAGTTATAGAGGCATTTGGAATGAATGTTAAGCCTACCACAGAAAGTATTATACAGCACCAATTTGAAAATCCAGAAAAGAGAAGTATCGAAACTAATGAAAATGGAGTTCACGAGCTTAGGTTTTTGATGCCTCTTTTGGCTGATGATGAGTGTATGGCTTGTCATACTACTTCCAAGAAAGGTTCTGCGTTAGGAGTTATAGATATAAGATTTTCATTTGATGAGATAGATGAGGCGCTGAATAAGTCTAATATTAGATTTATTGTAATCTTTTTAAGCTCTTTGATTGTAACGACTTTACTTTTAATGTTTATGTTAAAATATGTTATAAAAACCCCTTTGGATCAATTATTGGTTGTTATTGGAGATTTGGCAAATGGTAATTGGGATCTAACATCAAGAGTTCGTGTTAATTCTTATGATGAATTAGGAAGGGCTGGTCAATATGTAAATGTGTTTTTAGAGAAGTTTCAAAGTATCATAGAGGCTTCAAGAAAAATATCCAAAAGTGTATCAAGTTCTAGTGATGTGTTACATAAGTATGCAGATAGATTATCAAGTGGCATTACTTTACAAAATAAAGAAGCAGACCAATCATGTGTATTGACAAATCAGACCCAAAAAGAGGCTGAACTTTCAGAAGAGTTAGCGCAAGAAAACACAAATCACTCTCGGTATTCTAGTGAAGTGCTTGAGCAGATGGTAACATCTTTACAAAAGGTGGCTAGTAGCATAGCATTTTCTAGTCAAAAAGAGGATGATATGTCTCATAGAGCAATTGCTTTGGTGGAGCAAACTTCTCAAATAAAAGGAGTTTTAAGTATTATAAAAGATATAGCTGAACAGACAAATTTACTAGCTTTAAATGCAGCCGTTGAAGCAGCACGAGCAGGAGAACACGGACGGGGATTTGCTGTGGTTGCAACTGAGGTGAAGAATTTAGCTCAAAGTACCCAAAAATCTCTTACAGATATCAATACAACAATAGGCATAATTGTAGATGGAATAAGAGAGCTTAGCGAAGATATGTCTAAAAATGCGGTACGCATTAATGGTCTAAAAAATGAAGCAGATGTTATGATTGAAGAAGCTGTTAAAGCTCAGATAGAGATGAAAGAATCAACTAATGTTGCTTATACCTCTTTGGAAAAAGCAAATAATATATCTAAAATAGCAAAGGATTTGAAGCAAAAAATGGACACAACTCTTGATATATCAAAAGATAATGAGCTTATAACGAAAGAGCTTTTGAGTATTTCTCAAGAACTAAACAGAATATCATCGTCTCTTGATGAAAGTTTGTCTGTTTTTAAGGTATAAAATATACTAGATCTGTTTTCAGTTAGAAACTACTATTTAAGGCTTTATTTGAAGTTTAAATATGCTAATGTATTATGTTTTTACATGTAAAAATTAACTATTTTGAAAATCCTCAATCTTTTGTTCTAGTTCTAAGTATTGTTCAACTAAAACTTCAAGTTCTTCTTTATTGTTTTCAAGCTCCTCACTTAAAGCCACCAAACCTTTTGTTGCGTAGCATTTTGGGTCTTGCAAGCACTCTTCTATGCTCTGTATTTCATCTTCTAAAGTTTCTATTTTTTTAGGCAACTCTTCATATAATTTTTTCTCTTTGTAGCTAAGTTTTACAGGCTTTGTTTTTTCTTTTGTACTGCTTGGTTCTTCTTTTTGGAAGTTTATATTTTCTATCTCTTTGACTTCTTCTTCAGTTTCTAAAAACTCACTATAGCTTTGGTAGCTCTCTTCTACTATTCCGTTTCCTTTAAAGATAAAAAGTTTTTTTGCTATCTTATCTACAAAATACCTATCGTGCGATACAAATATAACAGCACCAGTGAAACTCAAAAGATACTCTTCAAGTATATTTATCGTTTGAATATCAAGGTCATTTGTAGGCTCATCAAGTATCAAACAATCCACATTTTTACTAAAAAGTAAAGCTAGTGCGACGCGGTTTTTTTCACCCCCACTTAAAACGCCTATCTTTTTATCTAAAAACTCTTTTGGAAAAAGAAAACTTTTCATGTATCCATATACATGCATATTTTTTCCTCTTACTTCTATTCTATCTCCACCATTTGGGCAAAAGGTGTCTATAAGAGTTTTATCGTCATCAAGCATGGTTCTATTCTGGTCAAAGTAGCCTATGGTTATATCGCCTTTTTTGATAACTCCGCTATCAGCTTTTTGATTTCCAAGTATTATTTGAAGTAGGGTGGATTTTCCGCTACCGTTTTTTCCAACGATTCCAATTTTATCTAGTTGTAAGATGCGAGTGTTAAAATCTTTTAAAAGAATTTTGCCACCAAGTGATTTGCTTATATTTTTCATCTCAAAAAGCATTTTTTGGCGGTTTACAGATTTTTCTTGATTAAAATTTTTTTTCGCTCGCTGGAGTTCAAGTTTTACTTTATTGATAACAGAAGGATTTTTTTTGGCTTCTTCTCTTAGATTCATAAGCCTCTCTTTTCTCCCTTCATTTCGCTTTAGTCTAGCTTTTACACCACGTCTAAGCCACTCTTCTTCAGCTTTTAAATGTTTTAAAAGCGTTTCATGTGATTTTGCAAGTGAGGCTAATATCTCTTCTTTTGCTTTTAAATAGTAAGCATATCCGCCCTTATAAGTTCTAAGTTTACAATTATCAATTTCAATGGATTTTGTAGCGATTTTATCAATAAAATATCTATCATGGGATATAAACACTAAGGTAAATTTTCCCTTTAAAAGCATATTTTCCAAAAATGAAACCATATATACATCAAGGTGGTTTGTTGGCTCATCAAGTAGTAAAATATCAGGTTTTTTCAAAAGTAAACTCGCTAATGCAACCCTTCTTCTTTCTCCTCCACTTAGAGATAAAACAGGTGTATTTTCAAACTCTTTTAGGCTAAATTCATGTAAAACTCTATCAATTTTATCGTCTAAATTCCACCCATCACGTATATCTAAGAAGTTGCTTATCTCATTGTGAGCTTTTAAAAGTTCGGTATTTTCAAAGTCATTTGCAAGCAGTTTTGATAGCCTTTCAAATTCATCTCTTGCGCTAAAGATATCTTTTAGTTCGTACTCAATCGCCTCTTTGACACTAAAATCTTCTTTAATTTGGGGCATCTGCTCTAACATCTCAACTTTTAAGCCATTTTGAAGTATTCTCCGTCCGCTATCAGGCTCTATGGAGCTATTTATGATTTTAAGTAGTGTTGATTTTCCGCATCCATTTTGTCCGATTATGGCAACTCTATCGTCTTTGTTGATGTAAAAGTCTATACCTTCTATGATTTTTTTTGTTTCAAATTGTTTACTGATACCGATTAAGTCTAATAGTGCCAAAATGTTTCCTTTGATTTACATGTAAAATAGTTATAAAATGTAGTCTAGTTTTAGATAATTATATAATATTTTCATTTATAATTTGGTAAATTTTTATTAATTTGGTACAATCTTGTTTTTATTTTACAAATGAAGGATTTTTATGGAATTTTTACTTATAGGTATCTATTTTATCTATGTGGTAGCTAGGATATACTTAAGCGCTTTGGAGATTTTACATGTAAAAAAGACGAGAGGTTATAAAGCAGTTATATTGAGCAGTGATAACTTCCAAAAAGCTGCGGATTATAAAGAGGCAAATGAGAAGTTTGCCATAGTGAGTGGGGCGTATGACTTTTTTATAATGTTTTGCTGGATAAGCTTTGGTTTATCTTCTTTGCAAGATGCGCTTCAAGGTTTTAGTGGAGTAGTTCAAAGCGTTTTATTTATCAATATTTTTATTATTGTAAATTATATATTATCTTTACCATTTGACATATATAGCACCTTTAAAAAGGATAAAGAGTTTGGTTTTACGACGATTGATACGAAAACTTTTGTTCTTGACCAAGTTAAAAGTGGAGTGCTTTTTTTAGTGTTTGGTTCACTTATTTTTGTGGCACTTAGTTGGATTATTTTAAATCTATCTTCTTGGTGGATTTGGGGATTTGTTGTGATGATGAGTTTGATGGTTGTGATAAATTTAATATATCCAACGTTCATAGCGCCACTTTTTAATAAGTTTAAGCCCCTTGAAGATGAGGATTTGAGTGAAAGTATTGGCGCACTTTTAAAAAAAGCTGGGTTAAATAGTGATGGGGTTTTTAGTATAGATGCGAGTAAAAGAGACAAGAGGCTAAATGCGTTTTTTGGCGGTCTTGGTAAGTCAAAAAGGGTTGTGCTTTATGATACGCTACTAGAAAAAGTGAGTAAAAGTGAACTTTTGGCGGTTTTAGGTCATGAGCTAGGACATTTTAAGCATAAAGATATCATCAAAAAAATCGCCCTCATTGGCACTATGCTTTTTATAATGTTTGCACTCTTGGGAAATTTGCCTTTAAGTGTATATAATGGTTTACATGTAGAAGCAAAACCTTATGCAATTATAGTATTTTTTATGATGTTTTCACCTGTTTTATTTTTTATATTTACGCCTATTTTAGGGGCTGCTAGCCGCCATGATGAGTATGCTGCGGATGAGTATGGGAGTGAGTGTGAAAGTAAAGATGCTCTTGCAAGTGCTTTGATGAAGTTGGCTGATGAAAATAAAAGCTATCCATATTCACATCCATTAAATATTATTTTTTATCACACACATCCGCCATTAGTTGAAAGGCTTAAGGCTTTAGGGGTGGATTTTAGTGAAAATAAGTGAACTGCTTGAATTTGCTAGAAAAAATTTACATGTAGAAAATCCAGCAAAGGAAGCGAATATACTTTTAAGTTCATATCTAGGCAAATCTAGAGAGTGGATTTTTTTACATGCAAATGATAAAATAGAAAATTATGATGAATTTTTAAACTGGATAAAAAGGCGAAGGGATAACGAGCCACTTGAATATATAACTGGTAAAGTTTCTTTTTATAGTAGGGAATTTTTCATAGAAAGTGGAGTTTTGATACCCAGGCCTGAGAGTGAGCTTTTGGTTGATGTGGCATATAACAATATAAAAGATATGCCAAACCCTCGCATCTTAGAGATAGGGGTTGGAAGTGGAATTATCTCTATAGTGTTAGCACTTTTGCATAAAAATACAAAAATTTGTGCAACTGATATAAACAAAAAAGCGTTAAAGTTAGCTTATAAAAATGCCAAACACTTTGGTGTTAGTGAACAAATAGAGTTTTATGAATGCTCTTACGCAGATGGTGTTAGTGGTGAGTTTGATATGTTAGTTTCAAACCCACCTTATATATCAGATGATGAAAAGCTTGAAAATCATGTTTTAAAAGAGCCACACAATGCACTTTTTGGTGGAAAATTCGGATATGAGATGCTTGAAAATTTGGTCAAGTTAGCAAAGCTTAGAGATATAAAGCTTCTTTGTTGTGAAATGGGGTATGACCAAAGGGTAGTTATGGAAGGTATTTTAAAAGCAAATGAGGCTAAGGAGTTTTCATTTTACAAGGATTTAAGTTCGCTTGATAGGGGATTTGAGGCAAGATTTTAATTGATAAGGAGAAAAAATGCAAAGAAGTGTATCTATGGTATATTTTCTTATTTTAGGTACGATAATCGGAGTTGAGTTAGCAGCTGGCGCTTTGCTTGCGCCTGTTATCTTTTATCCATCTGCGTACATAGGGGAGGGCGTTTTAAGCCATTTTCAAAGCGGAGTTTTGATGACGCAGATATTTTTAAAATTAAATATCATACTGTTTGCATCGGTTATTATAGCTTGGGCTTATGAAGTTTATATGTTGAAATTTGGAACAAAAGATATAATCTCTTTTTTCTTTGTTATTTTTATAAGTATTTGTGCTTATATGTTTATATTTTATTTTACTCCATATATGGTTGAAGCACAACAACATGGTGAACAAGCTATTAAAACTAAGGAGTTCGCAGCTATTCATCAAGCAAGCGAAATCGATATGAAAGTTCTTATGATGCTTCAAGTAACGCTATTTTTTAGAAGATTTTGGTTGATTTTAAAGTAGAGATATCTATTGGCACTTATAGTTAGTGCCAATTTTACCATCACATATTTTTTTTTATGATTTTTATTACATGTAATATATAAGACTTAAAAATATTTACATATAATAAAATAAATAGATTTATTAGAAAAAATAAAAAACAGTATTAGTGGGCAAACTATATCAAAGTTTGCCCACTAATACACAATAAAAGGAAAATTTTAGTCTTGTTGGCGACGTAAATATGAAGGTGTATCTAGATCATATAAATCATGTTCGTCATATCCGCCACTAACTTTTTTTAGTTGTGTAATCCTTTCGCGTTGAAGCTTATTTATATCTGGAGTAGTGTTTATAATTGGTTCTGATGTTAGTTCTTGTTCTTCTTTAGAATCAAATCCAGTAGCAACTATAGTTACCTTAACGGTATTATTTTCTGCATTCTTATCTGTTATAGTTCCGAAAATAACATCTGCATCTTCATCAACAGAATCATATACTATATCCATAGCATCGCTTATATCATTTAGCGGACAATCAGGATGGATGTTAAAATGAACTAAGACACCCATTGCACCATTTATCGTCATATCGTCTAGTAACGGTGACTCTATTGCGTTCTTAACAGCTTCTGAAGCCGCATCATCTCCACTAGCTTCACCAACACCCATAAGTGCCATACCGCGATGTCCCATAATAGTTTTAACATCGGCAAAATCAACGTTTATGCCTTTTTCACCAGATGAAAGAACAACTTCACTCATACCACTAACAGCACGATGTAAAACGTTATCTACTAATTTAAAGCTATCCTCATACCCTAGATTTTTATCCACCAAAGTTAGTAGCCTTTCGTTTGGAATAACAACGATAGAGTCGCTCTGTTTTTTAAGCTCTTCTAGTCCTGCAGTTGCTAACTTAGCTCTTTTTCTTCCTTCAAATCTAAATGGACGTGTAACTACGCAGACTGTTAGTGAGCCGTTATCTTTTGAAGCGCGTGCAACAACAGGTGCAGCACCTGTTCCTGTTCCACCACCAAGTCCAGCAGCTATAAAAACTATATCAGCATGCTCAAGAGAACTTTTTATCTCTTCATAACTCTCTTCTGCAGACTCCTCTCCAACAGCAGGAACCATGCCAGCACCAAGACCTTTTGTTTTCTTTTCGCCTAATTGTATCTTTGTGCTTGCTAGTGAATGCTCCAATGCTTGTGCGTCAGTGTTAGCAGCTATAAGGTCTATACCTTTTACACCTTCACATACCATATGGTTTATCATATTTCCGCCACCGCCACCAACGCCGACTACTTTTATCTTTGTGCCATAAGCACTTCTTTTTTCTTCTACTGTAAACCCATCCATAAAATCTCCTTTTAAAATATGTGCGAAAGACGATTTATAAGTCTTTTAAACGCACCATCGCTTCTTTCTTTTTTGCTTTCATCAGCAATATTTGCCAACTTCTCTCTTGGTGTTTCACTATTGTCATCATCGATTGCTAAAAGATTATTTAATTCTTCATTAGTATCATCTTTTGCAATATTCTGTGTTGCTTTTGGTCTTAAAACTTCATCTTTATGTCTCATTTTCTTGTTAGAGTCGATCTCATAAGGTGTAAAAGCCCCAGCTCCATACATGATAAGACCAACTGCAGCAGAAAATGAAGGGTCATAAGCATCTTCAAAAACTCCCTCTATTTTTCTCGGTTTTGCTAATCTTATAGGAATATTATCAAAAATAGCAGTAGCTAAATTTCTAATACCTTTGAGCTTTGTAAAACCACCTGTAAGTACAAGTCCAGCACCCATATGCTCTTTAAAATCACTATCTTCTATGGTTTTTGCTAGTATCATTAAAGTCTCTTCAACACGAGCATATAATACATTTGAAACTATATCTAAACTCACCTCGTGGGTTGCATTTTCATCGCCAAGAACTGGAAGTTGTATAAGTTCGTTTGCTGTGCTTTCTAGAGATCCATATTTTAGTTTTATGTTTTCAGCTGCTGGTATTGGCGTGTGAAGTGCCATTGAAAGGTCACTTGTTATGTTAAATGAACCAACGCCTAAAAAGTCATTGTATCGTATAGAGTTTCCTGAATGAATGATTATATTACAAGTTGCTCCACCCATGTCAATAACACCAACTCCTAACTCCTTTTCATCACTATTTAGTACAGCAATAGAAGATGCGTAACCAGCTAAAACTATATTGGTTATTTTAACTCCTGCTGATTTTACTGCTTTTTTTAAGTTATTAAGTGCAGATTTTTGAACTGTTATTATGTGAACTAAGACTTCAAGGCGTGAGCCATTCATACCTAATGGATCTTCTATAGACTCTTGATCATCTACTTTAAAAGTGTATGGTAAAATATGAAGTTTTTCATATTCGTTTGGAATATTAGCATTATGGTCCGCCATTTGCATAGCGCGATTAATCTCTTTTATTCCGATATCAAGCTCAGGAATATTTACAATACCAGAACTATCCACACTTTTTGTATATGCACCAGATATGGATACTAATACCTGCTCATAGTGTTGACCAGCCATTCTTTTGGCATCATCAACTGCTTTTTTGATTGAACTTGAAGCTTGATCTATATTCGTTATGATACCTTTTTTTAAACCAAATGATTTTGAAGTTCCAACCCCTAGTATTTTAAGGTTGTCTAATTCATCTTTTCTAGCTATAAGGGCACATATTTGCGTTGATCCAATGTCTATACTAAGATATGTTGTACTCAACCTAATTTCCTTTATAGTATTGTTCAATCTTATACTGTTTACGTAGTTCGCTTAATAGATTGATCATGATTTGATTGTTTTGTAACTCTCTAGCCACTTTTGTTAGTTCCTTTTTCATCTCAATCTCTCTCTTATTATCAAGCAACTTTTGTTCCGTTATTTCGTATATTACTGCTTTGTTCCCTAGTACTATATAGTTTTTGTTTTTGTTGATATCAAACATTTGATTAACAAACAATCTACTCTCTTGAAGCGTTAGTCCGTTTATTGGTTTTTTAATATCCCTTGAAACATATTTTGCATCATTTGCTTTAAATACATGTAGTTCATCTTTCGCTTTTTTTACTAACTCTTCGTTAGCTTTTTTTGCTTTGTATATATTTTCAACCTCTATTTTTGCTTGCTTAAAACTTTTTGGTTTAGGAAGGTTAGTTTTTATTAATTGAACAACTTTATATCCATCGTTGTATCTGAATGGTTTTAATACATCGTTAGGATTTGCGGTTGTAAGTTGGTCTATAGGGTAAGATTTGTTGGTGTTTTTTATGGTTTCATTTTTTGTGAGTTTGTCTTCTTTGTTTTTTATTTTTAGATATTTTTTAAGTGCTATTTTTTTAGCTTTTTTTATTTTTAAAGCTTTAGATGCTTCTTCTTTTGCATCTTCATACTTTTTGATCTTTCCATCTTTATCTGTATAATTATATTTACTCTCTTCATAAAACTCTTTTAGTTCTTTGTCTTCTAGGGTAATGTTTTTAGAAGGAATAAATTCACTAACAATATCGTATGATTTTATAGTTTTAAAATTATCTTTTATAGGCCCCCAAAACTTTTTAAGCTCTTCATCACTAACTTTTATGGAGTCTGGTAAAACAGATATAGTCTTAGTTGAAATTTTATCTTGTATTAGATTTATGCTTCCCATTGCTTGCACAAGTTCTTTTTTTGCAGGTATATCAAGTACTTTTGAGACTTTTTGAAGTAAAATAGTCCTTCTTAGTCCATTTTCATAATCGGTGGGTTTTGTGCCTATGTTTCTTAACACTCTGTTATAAGCATTTATATTAAAAGTGCCATCTACTTGAAATGCTTTTTCATTTTTTAATTCGTTTTCAACATCTTCGTCAAGTGCTTTCAATCCTAGGTCGTCTGCGTAGTTTAAAAGAAGTGTTTCGTTTATAAGATTTGTTATAACCATCTGTTCTAGGTGGAGCTCTTTCGCTTTTTCTTTAGTGAAATTTCCTCCTAACATGTTATTGTAGTTATTGTATGCGGTAGAGTATGCTTGTTGAAGCTCCTTTAAGCTAACATCCCTATTGCCAACCTTGGCTATAGATGAGCTACTTTTGTTGAAGCTATATGCTCCCCATCCAACAAAACCTGCACCAACAAAGGCGATCGTACTAATCCATATCGTAATCACCAAATATTTTCTATGCTTTTGCATCCATTCAATCATATAAAAACCTTTTACTTTATATATGCTACAAAAGGTATGTAACACGTTATTGTATCTTGTTAGTTATTAAATTTACTTAAAATTTACTTACTTTTTGAAAAAAAATTATAAAAATCTTAATTTTACATATAATTTTTCATAAAATTATATGATTTACAGATAACTATTTTCACTAACACTATTAAAATATGTTAGTGGATAAGGTGACCTTGTTGTTTGGTATAGTGAAGAATTTTGCAACTATTTTCCAAAATAGCGATTGATTTTGCGATTTGAAACATGTCGCGCGCATAAGTATATACTCCATATCCTCTTATGACTATGATATTTGTTTTTTTATCCTTTAATGCACGTGGAATTTCAATATCTGCCCTTTCATACCAATCGTCAAAATGCTTTGGGTCATATACATCTATGGTTTCAAACATTTGTGAGCCAAAATAATCTTTTGGAATAATCAAATCATGTGTTAAAGCATAGGAAGTTATATATGGAGGCATAGTGTAGCAGATAAACTTTGCTTCATGTATATTTTTATATATGCCAAAATGGATACTTGAATCAATACTTGCTTCTTCCCAATGATAATCTTTTTTTGAGCTAATCTCTATAAGTTTTTCATCATAAAGCTCATCAAAAATAGCCTCTTTTTTGTTGATTATTATTCTATCTTTTTGGGTTTTTGCTGATATTGAGCCATGGAAAATACCAAGAAAATTTTTTCTAAACATGGCAAGTGCCACAGTTTTTATCTCGTTTTTTATATCTTTTTTGTCCATTTTTTCCTCTTAATTTGGTATTTATTTTGATTTATTTTATAATTATACCTTTTGAAGTAAAAACTTAAATTAAATTATAGTATAATCAATGAAAAATAAATCAAATAAGGAAAAAGTTTTGGATATTCCTCATGTTTCTGTATTGCCAAAAGAGGTTTTAGAATCGTTTAGTTATATAAATGATGGTGTTTTTATAGATTGTACTTTAGGGTTTGGTGGTCATAGTGAAGCTTTGCTTGAACAAAATCCAAATATGAGATTGATTGGTTTTGATAAAGATATAAATGCCATAGAGTTTTCAAAAAAAAGGCTTGAAAAATTTAAAGATAGGGTAAAGTTTTACCATGGAAGTTTTTCAAAGATGATAGATAAGGTAAAAGATCAGAATATAAAAGGTGTTTTAGCTGACATTGGTGTTTCGTCTGTTCAACTTGATGAAAAAAGTCGTGGTTTTGGCTTTGATAGTGAAAAACTTGATATGAGAATGAACCAATCACAAGAATTAGACGCTTATTATGTTATAAATCATTACTCTCAACAAGAGTTAGAATTGGTTTTAAGGGATTTTGGTGAGGTTTCAAGATGGAGAGATATAGCAAGCGACATTGTGCAAAGAAGAAAACAAAGCCCTATAAACACACCTCGAGATTTGCTTGAGCTTATCGGAAATAAAAAAGAACGTGGACGAAAAGTTTCAGTAGCAACTCTAGTTTTTCAAGCTATAAGATTGGAAGTGAATGATGAATTAGGAGAGTTAAACCGCTTGCTTGAAAGTTTACAAAATATAAAACCAAAAGGCGCAAGAGTTGGCATCATAACTTTTCACTCCTTAGAAGACAGGATAGTAAAAAATACTTTTAAACTTTGGAGTAAAAAGTGTATATGTCCAGATAATTTTTATAGATGTGAATGTACAAATGACAATAATTTGGGTAAAATTATAACAAAAAAACCGATAGTTCCAACCGATAAAGAGATAAAAGAGAATGTTAGAGCTAGAAGTGCAAAGTTAAGGATATTTGAGTTTGAAAAGTGATAAAAAACCCACAGATGCCATGAAAAAAGAATCCGATAATCTCGATAAGTCAAACGATAGAAATCTTTTACTTGATGAATACGACAAGGAGCAGACAAAAGATAAAAATATTGACTTTAAAACTCTGCTTATAGTGCTTTTATGTATATTTATATCTTTATGCATAGTGCTCCCTGGTATCTATATCAAAAATGAAATATACTATATCAGTCGTGATATAAGTAAGCTTGATGAGCAAAGAATAGTTCTTTTAGAGGAGCACCGCGCACTACTTAGAAAAATAGAAGCTATACAATTTAAAAATCAAGTTTTAGACGAATTTTTGTTTGATGATGAGTAGCCAAAACTATTTCATCTAAAATAAAAAACTTGTTTTATTTGCTTTTGAATTGTAGTCATCAAAGTAACATCAGCTCATAACTATAATCTAAATTTACATGTAAAAATCATATTTATAATTTTTACATGTAAAAAAGACTGTATGTCATAAAAACACAAAAAAATATATAAAATGGAACAATATTTGCTTATTTACATGTAAATTATAAAAAGGATGAAAAAGTGTTAACAAATATATTTGATACAACCAAGTCAAAACCTTTAGCAGAGATGGCTTTAAGGGCTAGATCGCTTAAGCAAGATATTATATCATCAAATATTGCAAACATTGATACACCTTTTTATAAAGCTAAAGATGTGGATTTTGAGTTAGCTTTGAAAGAAAAAGCTATGCAGATGTATGGAAAAAAAGATGGTGTTAAAGTTTTAAAGATGGCACAAACTCACGAAAAACATTTTGGTAGAGTAAACCAAAGCTCAAGTTCGCTTGGAACTATATATCTTCGCGATGGTCATATGGCTAGAAATGATGCAAATACGGTTGATCTTGATGTGGAAACATCAGAACTTAGTAAAAATACAATTATGGTAAATGCGCTCTCAAAGGCTATAAAAAAGCAAGGAATGATATTTAAAAGTGTGCTTGATGCTGCAGGAAAGGTTTAAAAATGGGATATTTAAGAAATTTTGATATTAGTGGATACGGTCTTTCGGCACAGAGATTTCGTATAAATCTTATAAGTTCAAATATAGCAAATGCAAACACAACAAGAACGGCAGAAGGTGGAGCATATAGAAGACGAGAGGTTGTTTTTAAAGCTATTGATTTTGATAAAACTTTAAACAACGAACTGGAAAAAAAATACAATCTTTTAGAGTATGAAAATCCACTAGATGATAATTTTTTGACGAAAGATGCAAATCCTGCTATAATGAGTGTAAGAGTAGCTAAAGTTGTTCGCGATGATAGTGATTTTAAGCTTAAATATGACCCATCTCACCCAGATGCGAATGCACAAGGTTATGTGGCGTATCCTAACATCAATCCAGTAGTTGAGATGGCGGATTTGGTTGAGGCAACTAGGGCTTATCAAGCAAACGTAGCAGCTTTTCAAAGTGCAAAAAGTATCGCAGGTTATGCGATAGAGATGTTACAATAAATTTTTTTTAAGGATAGATTATGAATACAATCGACAAATTATCAACTATCGAAGCATTAAATAATAAAAAAAGTGATAACCAATCATCTGGCAATGGTGATTTTTCTAAAATTCTTTCAAAATCTATTGATGAAGTAAATGAATTACAAGTAAAGGGCGATAAAGCTTTAGCAGATATTGCAACAGGAGAAGTAAAAGATTTACACCAAGCAGCCCTTGCTATAGGCAAAGCTGAAACTAGTATGAAAGTAATGCTTGAGATAAGAAACAAAGCTTTGAATGTTTATAAAGAGATCTCTAGAACTCAAATATAAAGCACTTTTTGATGCAAGAGCAACAGCTAGATAGAAAAAAAGCAAAAATACTACTTTTATTTACATTAGTTACTTTGGGGTTTTTGATATTTTTAGGAACTCTTTTTTATTGGGCTAAGATAGATAGAAGACTTCCTAGACTTCAAACAAGTGATTTTGACACTGCTCTTAGAGGTGATATCATAAGTGCTGATGGATACACTATAGCAACGAGTAAAAAACTTTATAAAGTAATGGTTGATACAAGAAATATCAATAAAAAAAAACTTGATATTTTTGTAAATTTATACTCAATTTATAGCGACGATAATCCAAGAAGAGTTAAAGAACTTATTAAAAAAAATCACGGAAACGTTGTACTTTCATATAAAATAACTTCCACAAAAGCAAAATATATCCAAGATTTATCTCGTAAACTTTACTCTATGGGGGTTTTTGTTGCCTAAGAGGATAAAAAAACAAAAAGCGCCTATTTAAGAGGTATGAGCGTGGTTGAGAGTGGAGAAGATAGAATATATCCGCATGCAGATCTGTTAGCGCCAATTGTTGGATATGTTAAGAAAATAGAAAAAAACGAGATAACTAAGATAAAAGGTGTTAAAGGTGTAGAGAGGTTTTATGAAGATAAATTAGCCCCTATACAAGATGCGAAAATAGTAGGACCACGTGATATTGGAAACAATATAATAAGAAACCGAAATGCTCAGTTAAAAAATAGGATAGATGGTTTTGATATAATTTTATCTGTTTCATTAAAACTTCAAAAAGCAGTTGAAAGAATATTAACAAGCTATAAAAAAGAGTTGCAAGCTAAAGAGATAGTAGCAGCTATTATGAAAAGCGATACAGGCGAGTTTATAGCTTTAGCGTCAAGCAATCGTTTTGACCCTGATAATATAAGAAGAAAAGATTATAAATCGCTAAATCCATCTTCGATTGAGTTTGCATACGAGCCTGGTTCAGTCATAAAGCCTATAACTTTAGCTTTACTTTTGCGTGAAGATAAGGTAAATCCGTATGATTTGGTATATGTACATAATGGAAAGTATAAATTAGGTCATCGTATTATCCGTGATGCCCATGAATTTACTTATCTAAGTGCAGAAGATGTAATAGTGCATTCATCAAATATAGGCATACTTCAACTTGCTCAAAAACTTGAGCCTGTAGAGTTCTATCAAGGCTTAAAAGATTTTGGTTTTTCTTTAAAAAGTGGAATTGATTTGCCATATGAGAGAGTTGGAAATATGCCATCAACAAAAAAATTTCGTAGCTCCATTTATAAAGCAACTGTTGGCTATGGTTATGGTATCCAAGCTACATTTATGCAAGTTTTGCGTGCATACAATGTTTTTAATGATGGAGGCAAGTTAATAACACCATATCTTGGTGCATATTATATCGCAGATGATAATCAAAAATATGAGCTAACAAGACCTCATAAAACTCAAGTTTTACCAGTTGCTGTGGCAAAGATAATGAAAAGAATACTTATAAAAACTGTTGTAAAAGGAACAGGTAAAAATGCCAAAGTGGAGGGTTTGGAGATAGGCGGAAAAACAGGAACTGCTCATATAGCGGAAAAGGGTGGATATTCAAGGCGATATAATGGTTCTTTTATCGGTTTTGCAAACGATGAAAAGCATAAATATACCATAGGGGTCTGGACAAGAGAGCCCAAGAAAAAATATCACTATTTTGGTTCACAAAGTGCCGCGCCTGTTTTTAAAGGTATTGTTGAAGCTATGGTGAAAGAGGATTTGTTAAATCCTAAAATAGAGCCAAAAGCCGACAAAAAACCTCACTCATGACACTTATTCACACTGCACTTTTATGTGAAGCACAAGCTATCATAGAAAGATACAAATTAAAAAAAATAGATAAAAATATTTATAAAAGTGATAATATAATAGTGGCAATATCTGGAATAGGTAAAAAGAAAACAACCCAGTGTTTAAGGTCTGTTTTTGAAAAATATGATATAAATAAAGCTATAAACATAGGTATAGCAGGATGTAGTGATATAAGTGTTAGTAAGGGTGAAATTTTTTGTACTAACACATTTTTAAATGGTATTAAATCAGCCTCCATAACAACTGTTGATAAGCCAGTAAAAACCATAAATACACTGTTAGTAGATATGGAGTGTGAGGCTTTTGTGTTTACATGTAAAAACTTACATGTAGAACATTTTGTGTTGAAAGTTGTTAGTGATTATTTGGATGATGAGATACCTAAAAAAGCTTTTGTAACTTCGCTTATAAGGGAGAGTTTGGATAAATGGATATGGTTAGTGTGAGTGAAAAATTTTTTTTACATGTAAAAAATACAAACTATGATAAATTAGATGAAAAAACACAAAACTTTTTCAAAAGAGCTTATGAAAAATATCCCTTTTCATTTCAAGAGTTAAAGCAGCTTATTGATTTTGCCATTGATTTTAACATGTGGCAAGAAAAGCTCATATATGAAGTGTTTGATTTTAGCTACGATAATAAAAAGGTAGCCTTTAGAAAAATGCGAGAAGTTTGGCAAGAGTTAAAGCAAAAACCACACTCATATAAAGATTTTAAACTCTCACACACTCACAAAAAAGAGTATAAAATGTACGAATTTGAAGGAAAAAAGTTAGCCCTTGGTTCGTGTCCTGTTGCAAGTGAGGCTACAAGGTGTTGCAACCTTTTAACGTTAGATGCTGTAAATTCATGCGGGTTTGATTGTTCGTATTGCTCTATTCAGAGTTTTTATAAGCAAGACAATGTGGGCTTTGATAAAAACTTTGCAAACAACTTGCAAGAACTTAAACTTGATAAAAACTTAACTTATCATATAGGCACAGGTCAAAGTTCTGATTCGTTAATGTGGGGAAATAAAAACGGCATTTTAGAAGCGTTATTTAAATTTGCCAAAGATAATCCAAATGTAATTTTAGAACTTAAAACAAAATCAAAAAATATAAAATATCTCCTTGATAACACAGTTCCGCCAAATATCATAGTCACATGGTCGCTAAACACCCAAACTATCATAGGTAACGAAGAGCACCTAACGGCAAGTTTAAGTGAACGTATAATGAGTGCAAAAAAGTTGGCCGATAAAGGGGTTTTAGTGGGTTTTCATTTTCACCCGATAGTTGTTTATGAAAATTATCTTAGCGAATATAAAGAAGTTTTTGATATGTTACTTGAAAATTTCGAGCCAAAAAACGTGGCTTTGGTATCTTTAGGAACTCTTACATTTATAAAACCCGTTATCAATAAACTAAGAAAGAGAAACTTTTATTCAAAAATATTGCAAATGCCCATGCTTGATGCAAGCGGAAAATACTCCTATTCATTAAAACAAAAAAAAGAGATGTTTTCGTTTGCATATCAAAGCCTAAAACCGTGGCATGAAAAAGTGTATTTTTACATGTGTATGGAAGATAAATCATTGTGGAGTGAGGTTTTTGGCTATGAGTATAAAGACAATGAAGAGATGGAAAAAGCTATGAAAAGTGCTTATTTGAAAAAGATAAAAGGCATAAGTTTTGGTTAGTTTGTTTTTACATGTAAATATTTTATAAGAGGTTTTTAGTGGATAGCATATTGTCTATATTTAAAATCGGAGTAGGGCCTAGTTCATCTCATACTATCGGTCCAATCGTAGCAGCCAATAGATTTTGCGGTGAGATTTTTTCTAACCTTGAAAAAATCACCCGCATAAAAGTAACATTACACGGCTCACTTTCACTAACAGGTAAAGGTCATTTAAGTGATAAAGCTTGTATTTTAGGAC
>PDWI01009602.1_pt1 | contig 21412 bp, 12 predicted proteins | sample 1430891 | NCBI WGS metagenome assembly PDWI01 (sample SAMN01162508, study PRJNA174530) | Oral metagenome, whole genome shotgun sequencing project. | biome: Marine environment; feature: Marine mammal; material: Swab sample of the gingival sulcus; isolation source: swab sample of gingival sulcus... | reverse complement strand
GTGGAAATAGAACAAGCTAAACCTAAAGAAGAACCGAAACAAAAACCAAAGGTTAAAACGAAACCTCAAGTAACCCCTAAACAAAAAAAGACACCACCCGTGCCTAACAAAAAAAATGTATTGCTTAAAAACAAGCCTAAACCTAAGCCCAAAGCAAAACCAACTAAGCCTACTAAGGAATGGATACAAAAAGAAAATATCCGCTTAGCAAAAAAGTACCCTAATAAAAAAACGATTGAGGAAGTAGATAAAAAGAATAAACACATAACAAGGGTTATAATGAATATTGATAATAAAGTAACTACATACTTAAAAGTAAAACACAGTTGGGGAGCTACATTCTATTTTATTGACGAAGTAGGTTTAGAGTTACGTAGTATAAGTTCAACATATTTTTTCAGAATGACAGACTTAAATACGTACAAATAAATAATTATACAATAATATAATGGGTAAAAAATTCAACAAATTAATTAGGTCAACACATCGCGATTTAGGGTACTTCTTTTTTGCAATGTGCATTATTTATGGTGTATCAGGGATAGCTATAAACCACCGAGGACAATGGAATCCGAACTATATTGTTAACGAAAAGGTATATCCTGTAGAATTTAATAGCACAGATATATCAGAAGAACAAATAAAACAATTTCTGTCGGATATAGGAGAAAAAGGCTCTTACAAAAAACATGTAAAAAAAGGTGATGACAGAATAAAAGTATTTATCAAAAACGGCTCATTAATGATAAATATTAAAGAAAAGAAAGCCGAATTAGAAACCATAAAAAAACGTCCTGTATTCCATCAGTTAAGTTTTTTACACTATAATGGAGCAAAACACTTATGGACAATCTTTTCGGATTGTTTTGCTTTGTCGCTAATAATTTTAGCATTCTCAGGGTTATTTATGGTAAAAGGGAAAAATGGTATTAAACGACGTGGCGGAATACTTACTGCTATCGGCATAATAATACCTATCATTCTGTTTTTAATGTACTCCGCATAATAACTAATACTGTGAATAAGAAGATATTAAACCTTGCCATACCTAATATTATTAGTAACATAACCATACCCCTACTTGGTATGGTTGATTTGGCAGTAACAGGACATTTAGAATCTGATGCTTACATTGGAGCTATTGCTGTTGGTAGCATGATTTTTAACATCTTATACTGGGGCTTTGGTTTTCTGCGAATGGGCTTAACAGGAATTACTGCACAATCGTTAGGTGCTGATAACAAACCCGAAATAATAAATACCTTACTTAGAGGGCTAATAATAGCTTTGAGTAGTGCTTTTATTCTTATTCTTCTACAAATACCAATTGAGCGGTTGGCTTTTATGCTGATTGATGCAGGCGATGACGTTAAATATTTTGCAAAACAATATTTTTACATTCGTATATGGGCTGCTCCTGCAACTATTAGTTTGTATGCTTTTAATGGTTGGTTTGTAGGTATGCAGAATACAAAAATACCTATGGTTATAGCCTTAGTTATAAATATTTGCAACATAGTTTTAAATATATTATTTGTACAGGTATTTGGCATGAAGTCGGATGGTGTTGCTTTAGGTACAGTATTATCGCAATATCTTGGTTTACTTATTGCTACGTTATTTTTTCTATTAAAATACAAAATACACTTACGTGATTTGATATGGAAAAATGTATTTATAAAAGAACGTCTGTTACATTTTTACACAATTAATAAAGATATATTTTTACGTACCATAAGCCTATTAATAGTATTTACATTTTTCACTTCATCATCGGCATCAACCGATAATACTATACTTGCAGCAAATACCTTACTAATGCAATTTATGTTTATATTCTCGTACCTAACCGATGGTTTTGCATATGCTGCTGAGGCTTTAAGCGGAAAATATCTTGGCAAACAAAATTTTGCAAAACTAAAAAAACTAATATACAATATATTTATGTGGGGAACTGTTTTAGCCGTCTTATTCACTATTATATACACAGCTTTTAGCAATTCATTAATATCGATACTTACAAATCAGCAAAACGTAATTGACATTTGCCAATCATATAAAATATGGGTTATACTTATTCCGATAACATCGGTTTGGTCATTTATTTGGGACGGTATTTATACTGGAATAACAGCATCAAAACAAATGCGAAATAGCATGATTATTGCAGTTTTTGTAGTTTTCTTTCCAACATGGTTTTTATTACATAACATGATAGGAAACCACGCTTTATGGTTAGCCTTTATTTTATTTCTGTTTACACGCGGAGTTTCGCAAACTATTATTTATTTTTGTTCAAAAAATCAGGTTTTTGCAACTATCAGACAAACAAAACCCTAAACTAACAAAACATAATGCTTGGTAGCAATAAAAAAAGCGTACAAATATTACTTACGGAATGCTATAAATATGGCATACGCAATGTCATTATTTCCCCAGGGTCGCGTAATGCCCCACTAATATTATCTTTTGCTAATAACAACAACTTTAAATGCTACTCAATACCTGATGAACGTTGTGCAGGATTCTATGCATTAGGCATGGCAAAGCAACTGCAACAACCCGTAGCTGTGGTTTGCACCTCAGGTACTGCATTGCTTAATTATGCACCATCTATTGCAGAAGCCTATTATCAAGAAGTACCTATTATTATACTTAGCGCCGACCGCCCTAATTATTTAATTGAGCAAGAAGACGGACAAACTATAAAGCAACCAAATATCTTTAATAATTACATAAAGCATTCTGTTTCACTATTTCTAGACGAAGAACAAAAACATGATGAGAACCAGACTTTAATAGAACAAGCATTAAGCAAAGCTATTGGCTCGGTAAAAGCTCCTGTTCATATAAATATGCCGTTTGATGAGCCTATTTATGAAACTGAAAACTACGAATTTCAGCCCAAAAATCTAAAAATAAAAAACTCAATTAATAATGTTGATTATAGTTACTTACACGATGCTTGGAATAAATCGGAAAAAGTATTATTAGTAGCTGGTTTTATGCATCCTAACACCGAATTAAATAATACTATTGACACCCTTATAAAACAGAAAAACGTTGTGGTTATTGCTGGTTGCACATCTAATATAAAAAACAATGAAATAATTGACACGCCTGATTTATTTATCAACAACCTTTCAGAAACTCAAAAACAAGCACTTAAACCCGATTTACTACTAACTATTGGCAATGCTGTTATATCTAAATCGTTAAAGATTTTTTTACGCAAAAATAAACCAAAATACCATATTGATATTGACCCAAACCCCAAAGAGATTAACACTTACAATGCTCTTACTAATAAAATAACCTCATCGTATAAAGATGCTATTGACTACATAAACAACAACCTTGCTGACAAAAATAGTAGCTACAAAGATGGTTTAACTGACGCTTACAAAAAAATCCACAATACGCTACAACACAAATTACAAAATATTCCTTTTTGCGATTTATTAGTATATGATACTGTTTTTAAAACTATAAATACAGATATTAACCTACATTTAGCAAATAGCACTCCTGTACGCTATGCCGAAATATTTAAAACAAAAGCACAAATTAACTACTTTGCAAACCGAGGTACAAGCGGAATAGATGGCTGTACCTCAACAGCTATTGGCAGTGCTATTGTTAGCAAGAAACCAACAATGTTAATTACTGGCGACATATCATTTTTTTACGATAGTAATGCTTTGTGGAACAAACATCTACCAAACAATTTTAAGATTATACTAATAAATAATGGTGGTGGTAATATATTCCGCATACTTAAAGGCTCAAACAATTCTAACCAATTAGAGCTATTTGAAACCCCACAACAAATAAACGCTCAAAAAATCTGCGAAACATTTAACGTTCAGCATTTTAAAGCACATGATAAAACAAGTTTTAGCATAGAGTTAAACAAACTATTAAATGAAAATACTTGTAGTTTAGTAGAGGTATTTTTACCAAGCACCGCAAGTGCTGAGGTTTATAAAGATATCCTTAATATTAAATAACTCGCTACATTTATATATTATTCTTGTACTTGTACTTAATGAAAGGCAAAAAAAATACGCATCAAAAAAATGATGCGTATTTATAAAATTTATAAATTTAAAGTATAGAGTTAGAAATTAATATGTATTTTCTGTTTATATTTATTATCAAATACAAAGATAAATACTCCTTGTCCTTTAAAGTCTGATATAACTTTAGTATTTGAATACTGCCCCACTAACCTACCCTGCATATTAAATATTTGTAAATTATGATAAGTATTTTTTATGATTATAGAACCATTACTTACTACTGCTTTTGGTTGTTGCATTTTAGGTAATTTGGTATTTTTTACCGATACAACTTTAGAGTATGTAAATTTACCGTCATAATCGGTTTGCTTTAAGCGGAAATAATAAATTCCTATCTTATTTAATTCTTTTTCTGCACTATAATATAACTCTGCTGATGAATTACCTGCACCTTGTTCGGTATGTATTGATTCCCAACTTTGCAAATCTGTACTTTGTTCTATTGTAAAGTAATCGTTATTTGTTTCAGTTGCAGTTATCCAACTAAATTTTGCAATGCTATTGTTTAGGTTTACATTAAAACTTTTTAGTTCTATTGGTAATGTTTCATCTGAGGGAAAATTAGGTAAGCTTTTATCCCAAGTGCCTTTATTATTAAACTTACCTTTTTCTAACTTATTATTCTTTTCTGGCATTTGCAACGTACCTCCGACATTTATGTTTAAATCGGTTTGAGCCGCTGCCCATGGAGCATCCATAGTTCCCGATACACCCATATAACCACCTTGCTTTATATCTAATTGAACACTATAAGCTAACCATAAATCGGCATCTATAAGGAATTTACCACCATTATTAATTTTTACATGTGAATTATAATAAAGATTAACAGCTTTTTTTGTAAATAAAGTACCTTTAATAATTAAATAAACTTCACCGTGAAGACCTGGATATGATATATCTAACGATGACTGAGTTTCATCAAATAAAATACTATCACCCTCACTTATTATAACTTTATCACCTGCCTTTAATGGAATTTTTGGCTTTTCGCCATTTTTCCAATTAGCAGAGTTTTTCCAACTTCGCCAACCTTTCATATTTCCTTTGGTTTGGTACGTTGTAGCCTCAACAAATTGAATTGAGGTAAATAATAAAATTAATATGTAAGTAAATCGTTTCATAGCTGTATATTTTATATTATATCTATCCAAAGATACTAATTTAAATATATAAATGCAATTTTATTTGATAAATAATATTCTTTTATAGATAAAATACGCATCGAGAATACGATGCGCATTTATTAAATTTAAAGTATAGATTTAGAAATTAATATTTATTTTCTGTTTATATTGATTATCAAATACAAATATAAATACTCCTTGTTCGTTAAAGTCTGAAATAACTTTAGTATTTGAATACTGCCCCACTAACCTACCCTGCATATTAAATATTTGTAAATTATGATAAGTATTTTTTATGATTATAGAGCCATTACCTACTACTGCCTTTGGCTGTTGCATTTTAGGTAATTTAGTATTTTTTAACGATACAACTTGAGAGTATGTAAATTTACCATCATAATCGGTTTGCTTTAAGCGGAAATAATAAACTCCCACCTTATTTAATTCTTTTTCTGCACTATAATATAACTCTGCTGATGAATTGCCTGCTCCTTGTTCGGTATGTATTGATTCCCAACTTTGTAAATCTGTACTTTGCTCAAGTGTAAAGTAATCGTTATTTTGCTCACTGGCTGTTATCCAATTAAAATTAGCTATACTATTATTTAACGAAACTGTAAAACTTTTTAGTTTTATTGGTAAAAAAGCTGGACGTGGGTTCACTGAAGATTCATTATAATATATATCTCCATCTGATTCCCACATTCCATCATTTCCTTCTGTTGTTGCTATTGCACCATCATTATCAATATTAGTTCCCGAACCTAATGAAATTTTACCTGTTACTCCTATATACCCCTTACTCGTAACCTCAATTTTACCTGTCCACGAACCTTGCATTGCCCCCACTGCATCAAGACTCTCTATATATAAATTACCTGACACTTTAACATGCCCTGCATCATACACTCTAAAAGTAGATTTTATTGACAAATCTCCCTCAACATACAGATGACCTTTTCTAGTTACAGTAACGTCCTTATTATGAGTAACTTTTGTTCCTTTACTTATTATTACCGTAAATCGTCTAATAGGATGATATTCGGGATACCCACTTGCAGAATGCCAAGTTTTACCACCATCTTTACTTACCTCCCATATAGATGTTGTTTCCCAACTACCTGAAGATATAGTTCGGTAAATCTCATTTTTAGCCTCAGCAAATTGAATTGAGGTAAATAAGAAAATCAATATATAAATAAATCGTTTCATAACTTCGCATTTTTAAATTTAATTATTCAAATATACACATATAAATGTACCCTTCATATTTTATTTGATAAAACCACTTATTTTACTGATTAACAAACAATTTTTTATTCAAAATGTTTTAAACGGTGCTTAATTATTGCATTTTTATCTATCCTAATTAAACAAATTGGTGCGTTAGATTATAGTTCAGAATAACAAAATAGAGGCTGTTAAAATAAAATTAACAGCCTCTAAAATTTATTTAGTTAGGTATTTTATAAATAATCCTCAATAGGAGCACAAGAGCAAACTAAGTTGCGGTCGCCGTAACCATCATCTACTCGTGCTGAACTTGGCCAGAATTTATTAAATCCTATCCATTTTAATGGGAATGCAGCCTGCTGTCTGCTATAGGGGTGATTCCATTCATCAGCGGTAACCTCATCTACTGTGTGAGGTGCATTCTTTAACACATTGTCGTTAGCATCTGCTTTGCCTGATTTTACATCTTTTATTTCTTCTAAGATAGAAATCATTGTTTCAATAAAACGGTCAATCTCCTCTTTACTTTCACTCTCAGTAGGCTCTACCATAAGTGTTTCGTGTACTGGGAACGACATTGTTGGAGCATGGAATCCATAATCCATTAAACGCTTAGCTATATCAAGTGTTTCTATTCCATAATCATGACGGAAATTTCTGCAATCAACTATTAGCTCGTGAGCTACACGTCCTGTTTCGCCTGTATATAAGGTATTGTAATGATTCTCTAACTTCTTAACTATATAGTTAGCATTTAGGATAGCTATTTTTGTAGCATCGGTAAGACCTTTGCAACCTAGCATCTTTATATAAGCGTGAGTAATTGGCAATACAAATGCACTTCCGTAAGGTGCTGATGATACTGCTGTTATCGCATTGCTACCGCCTGACTCAACTACTGGATTACCTGGTAAGAACTCAACTAAGTGCGATGCTACACTAATTGAACCAACACCTGGACCTCCACCACCGTGAGGCATAGAGAATGTTTTGTGTAGGTTAAGGTGACAAACGTCAGCTCCTATAAAACCTGGACTTGTAAGTCCAACCTGTCCGTTCATATTTGCACCGTCCATATATACTTGTCCACCATTAGTATGAATAATATCAATCATCTCCTTGATTTTACTTTCAAACACTCCGTGTGTAGATGGATAGGTTATCATAAACGAGTGTAAATTATCTTTATGCTCTTCGGCTTTAGCTTTTAGGTCATCTACACATATATTTCCTTTTTCGTCGCATTCAACAACAATAACCTTACCCCCTGCCATAGCCGCACTTGCTGGGTTTGTTCCGTGAGCTGAGGCTGGAATTAATATAATGTTTCGGTGTTGCTGATTGTTACTTCTGTGGTAAGCACTAATAACCATTAACCCAGCATACTCACCCGATGCTCCTGAGTTAGGCTGTAACGATGTTCCTGCAAATCCTGTTATTTTTGATAAATCAGACTCAACATCAGCTATTAGCTCTTGGTAACCTTGAGCTTGGTCTTTTGGTACAAATGGGTGAACGTTACCCATTTCAGACCAACTAAGTGCAAACATTGATGTTGCTGAGTTTAACTTCATTGTACAAGAACCTAAACTTATCATTGAGTGTGTTAATGATATGTCTTTGCGTTCTAATTTTTTGATGTATCGCATCATTTCAGTTTCTGAACGATAGCTATTAAATATCTTTTCTTCTAAAATAGGAGTTTTTCTTTCACACGATTTATCGAAATAGATGCTGTTTTTACCATTGCATTCAATTGGCGAAACTTGCTTATTGCTTATTTTTTCAAATACTTTAACAATATTGTTCAAATCGGCAACTGATGTTGTTTCATCGGTACTGATACCTATTGTTTTGTCATCTATTTTTCTGAAGTTCATTTGGTTTTCAACCGCTAACTGCATTATTTGGTCGGCATTATCAACAGTTATTTTTAATGTATCGAAGAAGTTTTTATTATGCTGAGTAAAACCTAATTCTGCAAGTTTACTATTTAACAAACCTGCCATTGTGTGTATATGCTCAGCAATATTTTTTATTCCTTCGGAACCATGATAAACTGCATACATACCTGCCATTGTTGCTATTAGTGCTTGTGCTGTACAGATATTTGATGTTGCTTTTTCGCGTTTGATATGTTGCTCACGAGTTTGTAATGCCATTCTAAGGGCTTTATTTCCGTTTCGGTCAACTGTTATACCAATTATTCTACCTGGGATATTACGCTTTAAAGCCTCTGTTGTAGCCATATATGCTGCGTGAGGACCTCCGTAACCCATAGGAATACCAAAACGTTGTGTTGAACCACAAACGATATCTACACCCCACTGCCCTGGCTCTTCAAGTACCGCTAAACTCATAATATCAGCAACTACTGTTACCATACTATTGTTAGCATGAGCCTTTTCAACAAACTCTTTGTAATTTTCAATTGAACCATCTGCATTTGGATATTGTACAATTGCAGCAAATGTTTGATCGGTAAAGTTAAATGTTTTGTAGTCACCTTGTACTATTTCTATGCCAAGTGGTGCTGTTCTGGTTTGTAATACCGCTAATGTTTGTGGGAATATCTTTTCATCAACAAATAATTGATTTCCGCCAGATTTTACAAAGGCACGGTTACGCTTAGAGAACATTACGTTAGCAGCCTCGCCTGTTGCTGTTCCTTCGTCTAACAACGAGCAGTTAGTTATTGGCATTCCTGTAAGGCTTAAAATAACTGTTTGGAAATTAAGCAATGCCTCTAATCGTCCTTGAGATATTTCTGCCTGATAAGGTGTGTACGAAGTATACCAACTAGGATTCTCTAATATGTTACGTAAAATTACTGAGGGTAAATATGTGTTGTAGTAACCTAAACCAATATACGATTTGTAGTTTTTATTTTTTAATGCTAAGCTACGCATATATGCTAAATATTCTGCTTCGCTCATTCCTTCTGGTAAATCTAATGGTTTATCAAACATTATATTGTTTGGTAATGTTTGTTTTATTAATTCGTCAAGGCTTGAAACCCCTATGGTTTCTAACATCGAATCAATGTCTTTACTACGTGGCCCCATGTGGCGATTGTAAAAACTGTCTTGTATCATTTTAGTATGTTTTTAATAAATTATTACTCGGTTTTTATAAGCTGACAAACATAATAATTTTTATAAGAATTATTATAAATAATCATCTAATTTTATGTTTAAATTAAAAAAAAAATACATTTTTTCAAAAACTAATCTTACTTTTGTCTGTAGAAAATTGTTTTGGTGTTGAGAGCTAAAAATAACAACAACCATCTAAAACCTAACACCTAATACACAAAACAAAAAAACAACACCTAAATTATCAAATACATGACAAAAAGACGATTTATTTTTTTAATTATAAATTTATTGTTAGTTAGCGTTGTTACTTATGCTCAGCAAAGTTATTTATTATTAAATAATGGCAAACGAATAAATATATCGGATTACCATATTACTACTGGTGGCGACTCGTTAATAAAATACACAAACTTAAAAGGAAAGGTTCACGAACATTATCTGGAGGATGTATTTTCGGTAACAAATAAAAAAAATCAAAAAACTATATTTTACCGCCCTAATACTGAAATTGATGACACATTAACCATAAAACAAATGGAAAATTATGTTACTGGAATCAATTTTGGCAGAAGTATAAAAATATCAAAATGGGTAGGTTTAGGGTCTTTTGCGTTAGGTTTCGGAAGTGCTTTTATACCGAACCCATCAATAAAGGGAGTTTATATTCCTCTTAATATGACTATCCCTGTAGCTAATATTATAATAATGAATAATATAAAAACTCCGAAAAAGATATTTGCAAGAAAAACTACCAACATGCCTAATAACAATAAATATTATATTATGGGCGTAGAAGATTCTTTCCGCAGAAATAATGTTTAATGTTTAATGTTTAATGTTTAATGTTTAATGTTTAATGTTTAATGTTTAATGTTTAATGTTTAATGTTTAATGTTTAATTATTAATAAATTATTTTTAACTTTTAATTTTTAATTCTTAATTGAGTGGTGCTTTCTACACAAAGGATATATAAATACAATCTGTTAATTATTTTATCATTAATAATATCTGTAAAAACAATAGCCCAAACAGATACTATAACCACATACTACACTTCTGACAATAAACTAGTTAAAGAAAAATTTATTGCAAAAATAATAAATAATGACACGATAAAGACAGGCTATTATTCATTTTTTAACCAACAAGGCAACAAAACACAAGAGGGATATTTCAGCAATAATAAATTACACGGCGAGTATCATGTTTTGTATCCTAATGGCAATTTAAAAATACTATACCATTTTAATAATGGCAACAAAGAAGGAGAATACCGTTTTTATAGCACCGAGGGGAATATCGTGCAAAAAGGATTCTATAAGAATAATAAGTTAGAGGGCGTATTCACCGAGTTTTACTCGCCCAAAGTAATATTTAAAACAACCAACTACACCAAAGGCTTACGCAATGGCATTGAAACGGAATATTACGAATCTGGCATAAAAAAAAGCGAAGTTGAATATAAAAACAACATAGTTAACGGACTATACAAATCGTTTTACAAAACGGGCGAACTACACTACAAAGGCACAAAACAAGCCGATTATTACACCGATTCGCTATTGGTATTTTACAAAAATGGCGATTTATTACGCAAATGCTATTACAAAGGTGGCAAATTAAATGGCTCATTATGTAGTTTTTATCAGGGCAACAAACCTCAAATGGTTATGAATTACAACAATGATGTGTTACAAGGCGAATTTAAAGAGTTTTTCAGAAATGGCACTCTTGCCCAAAAAGGAAGTTTTAATAAAGGCAAAAAGACAGGCTTATGGCAAGGCTTTTATCCATCAGGTAGAAAATTCTCACAAGGAACGTTTACTAATGGTAAGTACAGTGGCAAATGGGTAGTCTTTTTTGAAAATGGAAACATAAAACAAATGGGACATTTTAAGAATGGACAATCGTATGGTTTTTGGAAATTCTTCCACCCCAACGGCAATCTTTGGAAAACAGGATACTACACAAACGACAAAGAACAAGGCTTTTGGTGTATCTACAATACTAATGGCAAACTTGAAAATGCTGTTTATTATATTAATGGCAGATTACAAGGACTTTTAAAACAGTATTGAGTTTTAACCAGATTCAAGATTCAAGTTACAAGATACAAGTTGCTAAAAGCTAAAGGCTAACAGCAAAAATAGTGTTGAGTATTGAGTATTAAAAAGACCCCACAGGTTTTGAAAACCTGTGGGGTCTGATAGTTGAAAGACACTTGTATCTTGAAACTTGTAACTGTTATTATTTTTTTACAAATTTAATAACCTTATTCCCTATCTTTGCCATATACATACCTGCTTGTAAACTGCTAACATTTATAAATTGCTTTTGGCTTGTTAGTTTTATGGTTTTTACTTTTTTACCTGTTTGGTTGTAAATTGACAACCATACTTCACAGGTTTTTGAAACCTGTGAGGTTTCTACTACAAGGCTGTTTTCTACTAATGTTGGATAAATTTTAATATTGTTTGCAATATTATCGTTTATGTCTGTAGCTTTGGTTACAGTTACCTTACAAGTATCTGTAAAATCTCCATCTTCTGTTTTAACAACTATATTTGCATTGCCCTCGGCTACTGCGGTTACTAAACCGCTTGCATCTACTTTGGCAATATTAACATCGCTACTGCTCCATGTTACGTTTTTATTGGTTGCATTGTTTGGCTCTACTGTAGCGGTTAGGGTGGCTGTTTCGCCTACTTTTAATTTTTTTGTGATTTCGCTTAGACTTACTCCTGTTACTTCTACTGTTGCTTCTTTAATGTCAAAAGTTTCCGAATGTAATACTTGTTTCGATTTTGAATCTTGAACAAAAATAATTGCAATTAAATCGGACATCTCCTCAACATGTGTGTCTGACATATCTACCTCTAATACATCTTCAATTTTTTTACCTTTAGTTAAATTAAGACTTGTTCCTGTTGCTCCTGTCGGCATTGCCATTAATATATTATTAAACTCCTTTTGCTCATTAGTTCCAACATTACCTGTGGTTTTCTTTTCGCAAATTGCAACTAGTAAAACAAAATCGGAAGTTGTTATAACTGGATTTAAAGTAAAAGGCACAGTAACTTTTTTATCGTTATATTTAGGCTCCGATTTTATTGAAATACATGATTTTAATGAGGTTAAATAATTTGTTGGGTTAGTCATATTTTCAACAACTTCATGTTTTAATCCCTGTAAATACTGAACGGGTACTTTTTCTTCAGTTTGATAATAAGCTAATCTTTGTTTACAAAGTTCAAGGGTATATGGGTCTTCCTTAATTGGATATTTTATATAATTAGCATTACCATTTTGCTTTTCTATCCAAGTATTTACCAACCAATTCCAGAAATTACAGTCTTTAATATTAGATGATGTAAATGTTTCGGATAATACTTTAACATTAGGCATATTAGCATTGTTTTCATACACTGTAAACTTTATTTTTTCTACTTTTAATGGCTCAGCTAAATCAACATCATTTACTTTTGTTACCTTTACTTGTATTTCACACTCCCCTTCTTTCACTAACGCTAACTTAGAGGCTAAATTAAAAACATAATGCTCTTCACATTTTAATGGTTTGGTTAATGTTATTTTTTGTTCCTCTAAATCGGCTCCATTAATATTACAAACAACAGTAAAGTTATTGATATCCTCTGTTCCTGCATTTCTAAACTCTACTCCAAAATCAGCACTATTATTTTCAGGTACAATAGGCATAGACAATACTAAATTTTTATCTTCGAATCCTGAAAATGCTAATTTTGTTACCTTTTTAGCTTTTACTACTTTAATGTTATCTATTCCTAATATATACTTATCATTAGAATGGTCTCTCCAAGCAATATATACTGACTTATTTGCATAAGTACTTAGGTTTATTGCCACATCTACACCTCCTCGTCGAGCTTCTTTTAAAGGAGCAATTATTTTTGATGTTTCAATATTTCCCTTTGTTGGCTCGTTTTCCATAATACGAACTTCATAAGAATTCAAACTTACGTCATTGCCCAAAGCATACTCTTGAAATCTTAATAAGATCACTTCGTCTGATGCTATATTAGGAAGATTAATTTTTTTTGTAAACATCCAATCATCAGATGTACCTACTGGGTCAAAAAAAGATGTAACCATAGACATTTTTTTTGAATTTGTCGATTGTACATTCCATTTCTGACACTTCATATTTAATACATAGAGGTAATCTGGATTTTGTTCATCAACATCAAAAACATACCAACCTTTAGGCATTTCACCAAACTGTACATCTTCAAAGTCTTCTTTAAATATAATTTCTTCGGCTTTGGAGTTACTTTTTGAATGTTTAACACTTGACTTGAAATTATAATCAAATCTGCTTTCAATTTTCTGACCTTTAGCTAAAAAGCTAAAAGAAAAAACTACTACTAATAATACGTATACTTTTCTCATATAGTTAAAATTTATGGCTATTTTCATAACCTGATTAATAATTAAGAATATTCGGAAACTTAAAAAAATTAACATAAAAAAGTCGCCATACCAAACTAAGCACAAAGGCATATAAGGTAAAACGACTTTTTTTATTTATGTTTTTTATGTATAAGAGGATTACTCTCTCTCTCTCTCTCTCTCTCTCTCTCTGAAAATTTTTCTCATGTTTGCAAATTTTGGTTGAAATATTTTTAACAAAAATATGCTTTTTTTTATTTTTTCGCAAAAAAATATAAAATAATTCTAAACTTTTAGTGTTAAACAGAGGCTAGTTTTTAACTTAAAAAAGTTTTGAGTATTAAAAATCCCCCACAGGTTTTAAAAACTTGTGGGGGCTTAATTTTATCTTGTATCTTTAAACTTGTAACTGTTATTATTTTTTTACAAATTTAATAACCTTATTCCCTATTTTAGCCATATACATACCTGCTTGTAAACTGCTAACATTTACAAATTGCTTTTGGCTTGTTAGTTTTATGGTTTTTACTTTTTTACCTGTTTGGTCGTAAATTTCTAACAGACAAACCTCAAAAGTATTTTGCAACTCAATTGTAAAGCCATTGCTTACAAGAGTTGGATAAAGTTTTAATGAAACAATTTCATCAAAAATACCTACCTCAACCGTAGCTTTTATTGACATATTATTACTTGTTAAAGACTTATCACTTTGTAGTTCATCTTGCTTTATAGTTATACTAAAGTTATTGATATCTGTATCAAAGTCGGTTTTGTCAAATAGTAGTGTAAGCTCTGCTTTAGCATCTGATATCCATTGTACTGACTTAATACTAGTTCCCTTTGGGGCATTGTTTAATACAAAATTACCCTTGTCAAAAGTTTGGTCTGAAAATTTCACATTGCTTAACTGCATGTTTATGATAGCGTTATTCAGATTTTCTTCGGTTAAATTAGTACTACTCGATATTGTTAATTGTGGACTACCTACCTCAACCTTGGATTTTATTGTAAAATTATTACTTGTTAAATCATCTTTTCTGCTTAATGCTGCTGATTTAACCATTATATTACAATTAGTTACATCATTACTAAAGTCAGTACCATCAAAACCAAATATTACCTTAGCCTTAGTTTTGCTTTGCCACTCAACATTATTAATAACCACCCCATTAGGTGTATTATTCAATACAAAATCAGCTTTATTTAAGGTGTTTGAATTAAACTGTTCATTTTTAAGAACCAAGTTAACACTTGCCCCATTAAGATTTTCTTCGGTTAAATTAGCACCTTGTATTTCAACTTCCTCAACCAAAGCATTTATTACCAACTCATTACTTCTTACCTCAGTATTACCACTTACCTGATTAGCTTTAACTGTTATACTAAAACCATTATATACATAATCAAAATCGGTATCATCAAAGGCTAATTTGACATTTACCTTTTTATTATTTACAGAAGTTACCGAACTTATAGTTAATCCGTTAGGATGCCCATTCAAGATAAAATTATTAGCATTTAACCTATTAGTAAAAGTACCGTCAACTAAGGTGTATACAATAACCGCATCATTTAAGTTATCTTCTTGCAAATTAGTAGAACAACTAATTATTGCTTTAGCATCTTCCACAATTGCTTTAATAGAAGTTGTATTAGTAGTTAAATCAGCTCCGCTGGATAATTCAACACCTTTTATTGTAAGACTAAAATTATTTATGCTTTGGTCAAAATCTGTTTGGTCAAAAGTTAAAGTTACATTTGCTTTGTTTGCCGAAGAATATTCAACATTAGCTACCGTTGTTCCGTTAGGTGCATTATTTAATACAAAATTAGCAGACGATAAAGTATTATCAGTAAATGTTTCATTCACTAATTCAATGCCAAGTTTAGTACCATTCAAATTTTCCTCTGTTAAGCTTTCAGCAACTATTAATGTTGCTTTTGGGTCATCATTTTCGCTTACTGCCTTTATTGTAAGGTTATTACTTGTCATATTGTCTGCCCCACTTAAAGCAGATGCTTTTACTGTAATATTGAAATTAGTAATATCTTTGTCAAAATCCGTTCCGTTAAAGCTTAGCGTTATAGTTGCTTGTTTATTATCTGTTTTTGTAACTGAATTGATACTTGTACCATTAGGAGCGTTATTCAATATAAAGTCAGCTTTATTTAAACTACCTGCCACAAATGTTTCTTTATTTAAAGATACAGAAACTGTTGCCCCATTTAAATTGTCCTCAGATAAATTTCCGTTTATTGAAACAGATGGCTTATCTATTACTCTTGCTAATTCAGTCCACAACCACCAAGCAGCATAGGTTTTTAGGTTTCCGTTAAGCGGTTGCGAGTGAGCTGCATTACATTGAAACCAATCAACATTTTCAGTATGTTTAGCTTGCCAATCGGTAGCCCAATTAGCTCTACCTCCTTCGTCTTTATTATATGTACAATTGTCCGAAAGTTGCTTTTTGCCTTGATAAGTACCGTAATCATCAACATTTTTTTCGCCATCTCCAAAATAATTTCCATCAGGGTCGTAACATTCTATATCATAAAAATCATATAAAACTCTATTATTTTTAATACAATGCTCCCTTATTAGTTTATTAACTTCAAAAGTCTTTTTATTATAATCAGGATTGTTATTTTTATAATTAGTATGTGCAGTCATAAATACAAAAATTACAGGCGTTTTTCTCTCTCCGCTTTTTATTTTTGTTCCGCCCTCGCCATATTCAGCAATAAGCTCCTCCATTCGTTGTAAATACAAAGGTACATCGTGTCCCATAATATTACACCACGACCACATTACAACATTTACATCTTGGTTTTCATCTTTGTCAAGATAATCACGAGTAGCCTGTTGCCATTTGTGTTCACCTCCACTTAAATCCTTTGCTGTTGGCATCGCAAAATGATAATGCAAATCAAGTACTGACCCATCATTGTTATTTCCATAAGAATAAATATTTCCTTTATATCCTTTTAAATTAGATAAGTCCTTGCTTTCCATTAATGTTTCCATTCCTTTAGTAATTTGACTACCATGAGAGGTGCTTGTATATGCAATATGCAATACCTCTTTTGCTTTTTGTATCGACTCGGCTGTTATTGGCTCTAACTTTGCCTTTGTGTGGTCTGCGAAAATTTGCTGTGCTGATGCTATGTAAGTGAATACAAACATCATAACTGTACTTAGTAATGTTATCTTTTTCATATCATTTAATTTTTATGACCAAATATCGGAATGAAACAAAACTTAATCATCGTTCTGTGTATTCAATAATCATTTCAGACATGGTCTGTTTAATATAACTATTTTTGAGATTTTAGATTTTTAGGTTTAGCTATTTTTGTATTGCATAATACACTAATAAAGCATCTACAAAACGTCCGCAACTAAACATAACAGACCTCAATTATACAATAATACAAAAAAAATAACAAAATACCGTATTTTATTGATTAATAAACAATTATTTAAGACTAAACAAAAGACTAACAAATTCTTAATTCGTAATTTTTCATTATTCATTTATTAAACTACATTTGCAAAATATTAAAATACAAATTAAAAATTAAGAGTTAAGAATTAAAAATAAATGATTTGTTTCACCTGCAAGGTTTTAGCAAAGTTCATAAAGTTTATTTAGTGCTACCTTGAGAAAGATTAGTAAATATTAACTAATATTTCAAATAATTACCTATGGTAATACATCTGTTCATTCTTAATTTTTAATTCTTAATTATCATAACTAAAAATTATAATTAAATAACTATGTTTTCAGGAATTGTAGAAGAAACAGGTAAAGTATTACAAATAGTAAAAAACAAAGAAAATATTAACCTTACCATTGAATGTTCGTTTGTAAATGAGCTAAAAATTGACCAAAGCATAGCACATAACGGAGTATGCTTAACAGTTGTTGACAAAACAGACTCAAGCTATACTGTTACTGCCATACAGGAAACATTAACAAAGTCAAACTTAGGGAATTTAGCCGTTGATAGCAAAGTAAACTTAGAGCGAAGCATGACAATGGACAAACTACTTGACGGACACATAGTTCAAGGACACGTTGACCAAACAGCTACTTGTACTAAGGTTGAAGAAGCCGATGGCAGTTGGTATTTTACTTTTGAATACGACTCAAGCAAAGGCAACGTTACCGTTGAAAAGGGTTCTATTTCAATTGATGGGGTTAGCCTTACTGTTGTTAATTCTCAAGAAAATTCGTTTCAGGTTGCTATAATTCCTTATACCTACGAACATACAATATTCCACACCTACCAAGTTGGAACTAAGGTAAATTTGGAATTTGATATTATAGGCAAATATGTTGCTAAACTTATAAACTTAAGAATGAAGAATTAAAAATTAAGAATGAAGAATGAAGAATGAAGAATGAAACTACTTATAAAAGTAAAAATAATTTTTACTTTTTAACTCTTAATTCTTAATTAAATAAAATATATAAGCGTAAAACGATGACACAAAACAAAAAATGGTTTTCGCCATACATATTTGAAAGCAGACGCCTTAGCACTAACACTGTTAAAGTTGCAGACTTGCTAATGGGCAACAACAAACCTGTGCGTGTGCAGTCAATGGCAAACACCTCAACATCTAATGTTGATGCATCGGTAAATCAAGCAATTGAGATAATTAAAGCTGGAGGCGAGTTAGTTCGTTTTACGGTTATAAATAAACAAGATGCTGAATCGTTACGACTTATAAAAGAAGAATTAGTACGCAGAAACTACCACACCCCCATTGTTGCAGATATTCATTTTAATGCCAAACTTGCTGATATTGTTGCTCAATATGTTGATAAGGTACGTATTAACCCCGGTAATTACTTAGAAAGACGTGCAACATTTGACGAAGTAAATTTTACCGATGAAGAGTACAATGCTGAATTAGAAAAACTTGACATACGTTTATCTAACTTCCTAAACATCTGCAAACAAAACAATACTGCAATAAGAATAGGTACAAACCACGGCTCATTATCCGACCGCATAATGACACGCTATGGCGATACCTCCGACGGTATGGTTGAGGCTACTATGGAATTTTTACGCATCTGCAAAAAAGAGAAATTTGATAATGTTGTTGTATCGTTAAAATCGAGCAATACACGTGTTATGGTACAGGCTTACAGACTATTAGCTTTACAGATGCTAAACGAACAAATGAGCTACAACATACATTTAGGAGTAACTGAAGCTGGCAATGGCGAAGACGGAATTATAAAAAGTGCAGCAGGAATAGGCACTCTTATGAACGACGGATTAGGCGACACTATTCGCGTATCTTTAACTGAGCATCCTGCAAATGAAATACCTGTAGCTCAAGCCTTAGCAAAACATTTTGAAACCTTAAATAAGGTAAAAGTTAATTATAATCAGCAACCAGAATATAATCCGTATAGTTTTACCCAACGCCAAACACACAATGTTTTAAATAAAACTGTGCCGATAGTAGTTGCCGATTTATCTCATGCAAATAAAATAAACCAACAAACATTAGAACAGCTTGATTTTAAGTTTGATACAGAAATAAAAAAAGGACAACTATCGCCTGACTATATTTATTTAGGCGAACACACAACTACTTTTAAACTACCCCAAACAACAAACCTTATTACCGACAGTAAGGTCTGGAATGCCAATTCTAAAGAATTCCCACTATTCTCGTTTAACGAGTATATGAATACAACAAGCAAATCAGAGATACAGAATTGGGTTACCATAGAATACTCTCAACTTACCAATGAGGCTATTGAACAAATAAAAAATGACACTACCTTGGTTCTTGTTGCCACATCGAGCCACGATAACCCAACTGCCGAAATACGTATGCTTATAAACAAGCTGATGCTAAACAATTGCAAACAACCTGTTATTATTAAGCACAGTTACAACGAAGCTAAATTATCCGATTTTCAGATAAAAAGCTCGGCAGACAACGCCATATTCTTTATTGACGGATTAGCTCAAGGCTTATGGATAAGCAATTCTGCCACACAAAACCTATCGGAACTAACAACTACAGCTTTTACCATACTACAAGCTACACGTAGCCGTACAACTAAAACCGAATACATAGCTTGTCCTGGTTGTGGTCGCACCTTATTTGAGCTTGAAAAAACTCTTGCCGAAGTAAAGAAACACACCAAACACCTTAGCAATTACAAGATAGCCGTTATGGGCTGTTTAGTTAATGGTCCTGGTGAAATGGCTGATGCCGATTACGGATATGTTGGTGCAGGTACAGGCAAAGTTGCATTATACCGAGGCAAAGAGGTTGTTAAACGAAACATATCTGATAAAGACGCCGTACAAGAGCTATTAAACCTAATTGCACAAGACGAGGCCGAAAAGAGTTGAAGGTCTTAATCGGAAGACCGAAGACAGAAGTCAGAAGTCGGAAGTCGGAAGTCCGCGCGCGTTACGTCCTAAAAAAGTTTACAGATTAATACTGTATTTTTCTCTTTATCATTCTGTTACTTTTGTAAAAGTATAAACATTTTTTTATTTATATAATCTAATTTATTCATAAAAAAATAGATATTGCCGAGATTACACCAAACAAGTATATACATGGTTAAATTCTGTGCGTAGGGGTGTGCAAAAAGTGCGGAATTTGGCAAAATTGGTCTTTTTGTAATTAATAGATAAGAATACAGAAAAAACTAACTTGAATTGGTAATTGCAGATAATAACACCTCATTTTGCCAAATTCGTTTTTTGCACTTGATTTTTGTTACTTTTCATCAAGGAAAAGTAAGGACAAAAAAAACAATAAACATTTATCATAACGTGAGTTCGACCTAAGGAAGTATAATAATAAATTGATAACTAATCATTAAAGTGATTATTATCAAAAATGGTCGGAAGTCGGAAGTCAGAAGACCGAAGTTTCAGGGTGGTAAAATGTTACATTTCAAACAATAAAGTGTCTCTACTTCCGTCTTCAGACTTCGGTCTTCCCACTAAAATAATTGATATAAAGGCAGTTATCTTAATTACATATTGAAAATATTATATCGAACTCACGCTAAAATAACGAAATCAACAAAACAAACAAACTACTACAACCTATATTTACGTTGCGATATAATCATTAAAACAATAGCAAATAAAAGCAAACTAATACCAAACGCAAAAGTAAAAGTATACCCAAAACTTTCAAATATAGCTACTCCAACTATTGGTGCAAACATACCCCTTGCTCCTACCAATGTTAAATGTACACTTTGATATGTTCCTGCATCCTCTTTATTACAAAAATAACTTGACCCAATACCCCATAACAACGCCATAAGTGCAGTAAATATCCCGTTAAATGCAAAGGATAAAAACAGCATCAGATAAAACTGAATGCCCATAAACGAAAAATTAAACGGCACAAATAAAGTAAGCGGAATAAATAGCAAA
>PDWI01009218.1_pt1 | contig 21425 bp, 16 predicted proteins | sample 1430891 | NCBI WGS metagenome assembly PDWI01 (sample SAMN01162508, study PRJNA174530) | Oral metagenome, whole genome shotgun sequencing project. | biome: Marine environment; feature: Marine mammal; material: Swab sample of the gingival sulcus; isolation source: swab sample of gingival sulcus... | reverse complement strand
TTACTGCTCGGCCTGTTTTTTGCGTCGAGTCTCTATTTTCATCTCAGTTCCCTGTTGGATACCCAGGTACGGGAAAAGGCCGATCTCGTTTTTTCCCAAGTTTCCAGTGTGCAGAGCTATGTGCGCGAAGTCCTGCGGCCAAAGATGTACGAAACGTTGCCTGACGGTGAGTTTGTTATTGAAGCCATGTCTTCTTCCTATATTTCCCGCGCCATCATGGACCGGCTGGATGTGACCCATTCGACATACCATTATCGTCGGGTGGCCGACAATGCCCGGAATCCGCAGTTCCAGATCAATCAGGAAGAGCGGAAGTTGCTGGAATTTTTCCAGACGCATCCGGATGAAGAGTTCTGGGAAGGCTATCAGAAGATACATGGCAAAGAGTTCTTTGTGAAAGCGCGTCCGGTCATATTCAACGCATCTTGCCTGACCTGTCACGGCGTGCCTGAGGACTCCCCAAGGGTGTTGCTGGATCGATACGGTTACAAACGGGGATTCGGCCACAAGGAAGGCGAACTCGGCGGTCTTGTCATAGTGGGAGTGCCGATGCAAGGGGCTGTGGGCCAGGTTCGTGACGCAACCTTTGGGTACTCGGTCCTGTACGGCGGCGGCATGTTGTTATTTTTTGGTTTGGTACAGATGTTCTTCAACAAACTCATCATGACGAATCTTAGGCGGTTAACAGATAAATTCCGCACGTTGTTTCAGGATGAGCCCGATTTGCACATCATGGAAAAGCTGGACCAGCTCGATGAAATTGAAGAAGTGGTGCAGGGCCTGGAAGAACTTGGCGACCATCTCCATGACATGCATTCCCAATTGCGGGAACATACGGAAAATCTGGAACAGATGGTCGAGGTCCGAACCGAAGAATTACAGCTGGAAGCCGGAGAACGGCGTTCCGATGTGAGTCTGTTTGTTCGCTTGCTGGACCGTCTTAATCAAAGTAATTCCCACCGGGAATTGTGGGAAAAGTCATTGCCCCTTATCGCCAAGCGGTTCAATACCATTGAAACCGGATTCACCTGCATGTTGGCGTCCCATACCTATTACACATGGCCGGAAGGAAGCGACAGACCCCCCATGCCGGACAATTGGAAGGCTGTGCTGGTTGATGACAAACCGCTCTTCCAAACCAATACCGGGTTTTTGCCGGTCAGAGCATCCAGTGCCGCTTCCGAAGGCATATTGTACCTTGCATGGAACGAAGATGATCCTATGACGGAACAGGACAAAAATGTTCTTCGCGCATTGGGGCAGCAATTGGGAATTGCCATGGAAAACATCACGGCACTCAATGACCTTATGCGGCAAAAGGACATGCTACAGGCCATTGTTGAAGGTATAGGCGATCCTCTTTTGCTCATGGATGGTGGCTGCAATGTGGTTCTTGCCAATGAAGCGGCCCGTCAGCTGTCGCGGTCTCTGGGCGGAAGTGCGTCGGATGAGGATTGTTCCGCTCTGTTCAAGAAAAATGGGGTGCTGGAGATTTGTCCGTTTCAACTGACCATGGAACGGGGCTATTCCGATACGCAGGACGTCATGCTCGAAGACGGTCGCTCCTTTTCCATTCATTTATTCCCGGTTGCCGAAGGTGCAGCCGAGTCAGGACGCGGTATCGTTTACGTCCATGATGTCACGCAGGAGCGACAAATGCTGGCGACCATGCAACAAAGTGAGAAGCTGGCCACTGTGGGGCAGTTGGCCGCAGGGTTGGCTCATGAAATGAACAACCCGCTTGGCGTCATCAAATGCTATGCTGAACTGCTCAAGGGGGCTGACAGCGACTATCCGGTGGCTGCCGATGCCAAGATAATTTTAAAGCACGCATCCCAGGCGCAGAGCGTTCTACAGGAATTGCTCAACTTTGCGCGGCCAAAGCAGATTGAACCGGTTCGCCTTGATATCGGGGCTGTCGTGACCAATGCGGTCAACGTCTTTCGGGTACAGGCGGAGAATCTCGAAGTGAACGTTGTTCGTGAGGTTGCTTCGGATTTGCCGTATATCGTCTCCAACGAACAGGCCGTGGAGCAGATTCTCACCAACTTATTGAAAAATGCCCTGGATGCAGTGAAGCCGCACACCGGTTGCATCAAAGTGGAAGCAAGGGCTGCGGAAGGTGGTATGGTCATGATCCGTATTGCCGACAATGGTCCGGGGGTGGCGGAGAATAATTTGAAAAAGTTGTTCGATCCGTTTTTCACCACCAAGGAGGTGGGCCGTGGGACCGGGTTGGGATTAGCTATCGTCTATGGGTTGATCAATGATCTGGGCGGTTCCATTGATGTGGAAAATGCAGACGGCGCGATCTTTACCGTGCTGTTACCCGAAAAAGCCATGGAGGGCTAAATGTCTCAGGTAGGAATTCTCCTTGTTGATGATGAAAAGGATTTCGCCACTGGCCTGGCTCGACTTTTGGGACGCCGATTTCCCGAAGAACTGATCGTTGCCGTGCATGGCGGAGGCGAGGCCTTGGAGTTGTTGAACAAAAAATCGTTCGGCGTCATGTTGACGGATTTGAATATGCCCGAAATGGACGGGATGGAGTTGTTGCGCAAGGCAAAAGAGACACAGCCCTATCTCAGTGTGATCATGCTCACGGCATATGGCACGGTGTCTACTGCGGTTGAGGCTCTTAAAATCGGCGCATACGATTTTCTGACCAAACCCATTGAGCCGGAGGCACTCTTTCAGGTGGTCCAACGCGCCGTGGAACGAAATTCTCTGCTCGGCGAAAATGCCCGTCTTCAAGAAGAGGTGGCGCGCCAATGCGGTGCCAATGATCTGGTGGGTGACAGCCTGCCTGTCCGCCGCTTGAAGGAAGGCATCGCCGCTGTTGCGGAATCCAATTACACGGTGCTTATTCGCGGAGAATCCGGTACCGGCAAGGAATTGGTTGCCCGAACCATCCACCGGTTGAGTCCGCGTCGCAATCACCCCATGCTGACAATCAATTGTCCGGCCATTCCCGATCAATTACTTGAAAGCGAACTTTTCGGCCACGTCAAAGGTGCGTTTACCGGCGCGGACCGTGACCGCAAGGGGATATTCATTTCAGCCGACGGCGGGACATTATTGCTTGATGAAATTGGTGATATTTCACTCGGAATACAGACCAAGCTCCTGCGCGTGTTGCAGGAGGGCGAGGTCCGTCCCGTCGGTTCCAGCAAAACGATCCCTGTAAACGTGCGCATACTGGCTTCAACCAACCAACCCCTTGAAAGCATGATCAAGGACAATTCCTTTCGTCAGGATTTGTACTATCGACTGAATGTCCTCAACCTCAATGTGCCCGCGCTTAGGGAGCGAACCGGGGATATTGCACTGCTTGCACACCATTTTCTCAATGCTGTATGTGAGGAAATGAAGGTCAGCCCCAAAGTCCTTTCTCCGGATGCCGTGGCGTATCTTTCCACCAAGAATTGGCCGGGCAATGTGCGGGAATTACAAAATTTCATTCGGCGCATAGCGGTTTTTTCCATGGGAGAGTCAATAGAAATGGCGCATATCCGTCTGGTCTTCAAAGCTGGTTCCCTACAAGGAAGCCAAAGAAAAGATCGTGGATGATTTCACTCGATCCTATGTCACGGAATTACTGACCAGGACAAGGGGCAATATCTCCGAATCGGCCAGGCAAAGCGGGCTGTCACGGGTTGCATTGCAGAAGATTCTCAAACGATTGAATCTGGAGGCTGGTTTATATAAAAGGTAATCTCCTCTCCCCCCTTGCCGTCCGCAAAAGCAGACTTGTGCCGAAAGACAGAGCCGACAAGGGCGGCAATCCTACCTTCGTGTGTAGACTTCCGCTGTAAAGTCTGCGTGCCAGACCGCCGGATCGATTTCCGGGAAAAACGTATCGCCTGAATACTTTTTATTAATGCGCGAGACATAGAGCTTTTCAGCGTGCATTATCGACAAATTGTAAAGAGAACCGCCACCGATAACAAAAATTTTCTTCGTTGATTGGCCAACGTCATGTAACGCTGCATAGAAATCATCAAAAACAAGACACCCCTCAATACTTTTCAGACTGTTAGAGATGACGACATTGTCTCGCTTGTCAAGAGGGCACCCAATAGATTCATACGTCACCCTTCCCATAATGACGGTATGATTTATGGTGAGATTCCTGAAATACGCCAATTCATCCGGGATATGCCACGGCATGGCTCCCTTGTTCCCAATGACATTATTGGCAGAAACGGCAACAACGATACTAAATTTAGGTATATTCATAATAACGTATATTTGGCCAGATTATACCGCAACATCGAACTTTATGCGAGGGTGTGGCTGGTAGTTCACTAACGTAAAATCGTCAAATGCGAGTTCGTTTAACGATTTATTTGCAATCGTCAAAGTGGGGAGTTCTTTGGGCTCCCTCTTCATCTGCTCTTTGAGTCCAAGAATGTGATTTTCATAAATATGCAAATCAACAATCGTATGTGAAAACTTTCCTGGCTTCAAACCGGACATTGCAGCCATGACCATCGTCAGAAGTGCGTATGAAGCGATATTGAACGGGATCCCCAAGGCAACGTCACCTGACCGCTGTGTCAAGTGGCAATTCAAGTACTCTCCTTCCACATTGAAACAAAACGTATAATGACAGGGTGGCAGCATGCTGACAGAGGCATTTCCAGGGTGCCATGCCGTGACCACGAGCCGCCTGAGGTTCGGAGAAATCTTGTTGCTCCTGATTTCATTTATTGAGTCCAGGACATATTGAATCTGATCGAAAACATACGCATCACTTGCGGCATCAAAGGTCACCCACTTTTGCGCCCACGCCTCACCCGGCAATTGCCCCGTAGGCATGGGATACCGACGCCAGAATCTTCCATATGCGGATTCAAGCAACCCATCTTCGTCTGCCCAGGCATCCCAAATCTTCGTCTTTTCTCGTAAATTCCTTATGTGTTCCTCACCTGTAAGGTACCATAAAAGCTCATGAAGCATTGAACCAAAGTACATTTCCTTTGTTGTCAAAAGAGGAAAACGTGTCGAAATATCAATCGTATAGTGATATCCAAAACAGCTGATGGTGGAAACACCGGTCCTGTTTTCTTTATACTGCCCATTTTCCAACACGTATTGTACCATTTCAATATATTCTTTCACTGCCCGGCTCCTTCAAAATTACGCATTATAAGTGATGCAGACTCCTGCAAGAGTCCGCAGTTCGACATTATCAACAACCTCTCTCACATATTGGCAGCCTCTTCAATGCGGCCAAGATTGAGCAAGAGTGGCAATAGACTAACTTACTATGGGATATTACGTTACCAATCGTGTCGATATCGCCATGTTGACCACGCTGACATCACTACCACGACCATCGGTCATTTGCCAGTATGGGAGACCGATATCTTTTCAGACACAACTTTTGTTGTTTTGCGTTAGCCCGAATCGCCCTATCGCTATCAATATAAACGTATTGGCATCGCAGACAACACGGTGAGTAGCTCATAGAGTAAATGCTTAATAGTATTGTGTCCCCATGCGTATGTCGCTGGGAACAACGTATTTTTGATGCAGTGAGTAATACAAGAATCAGGATGCCGGATTGGCGTATCTAGATCCGTTTGATACTCTTCTTTTTTCCCTGTCCCAAGCGTTTGAGCATGAAAATTTCCGGGTCTTCCCCTTCAAGGTCTTCGATGTCCACTTCGGCCCGTGCGGCCTGTTTGTGTCCCCCTGCGCTACCGAGGCCGTTCATGAGTTTTTGCGCCATATTGCCCATGTCTCGACGCAGGCCATCGCCACGGAAGATGCAGACGAGCTTGTCTTCGGCGGTACCGGAGACAACGATCCACGTGACGTTATGCACGCGGGTAAAGAAGTCGGCGACAATGACCAGGATGTCGGGATTTTCCACCTTGCCGCAGTGGGCGAACAACCCTTGCCCGATCCGGCGAAGGTTGTAGAAGGCACGGGAAAAATATCTCATCCAGTCAAGATGGAACTCGCTGCGGGAAATGCGGTTGACGAGTTTGGTATCGGCAAATTTGGAAAGATATTTGAAAGCGGCTATGTCCGCATCGATAAATTCCCGCTCAAAAGTCTTGGTGTCACAACGAATACCGTACAGGAGTGCCGAGGCAAGGAGTTTGGCGGGTCGAATTTTCATATTGTAGAGGTATTCGGTCACCATAGTACAAACAGAGCCGTACTTGGGACGAATATCCACGAAATCCGCATTGACAGGATTTTCCTTTGAAATCGGATGGTGATCGATAACAATGGAAAAATCAAAATCCTTGAAGTCCGGGCTGTGATGGGGCTGTGAGTCCACTATGGCGAAACGATCAAATTGGGCCGCCAGATTGGGAGTGAGTTTTTGCGTGGGTATGCGGCAGTACCGGATCATGGACAGATTGTCCGGTCGCTTGATCTCATTGATCTGCCCAATGGCGACATTATTCACCTTTCGCGCCATCATGCGCCTGAGTGCCAGAGCCGAACCAAGGGCATCAGGGTCGGCATTAATGGCGATAAGCCAATTATCGTCTTTGTTGAAAAGGCTGAGCAACTGCTCGACCTGTTCATCCAGCTGTTTGAATAGTGCCACGTACTATCCCTGTTTCAGGGTTAACGGCAGTCCTGCCGTGATCAGATAGGCCTGATCAGCAACTTTGGCCACGCATTGGTTGAGCGCGCCCAGACTCCGCATAAAGACTCGAACCTCGTGCCCTCCGGGCAAGGGACCAAGCCCGGCCTCACATGAGACCAATATCAATTCCGTGTTGTCCCATTCTTCAAGAACGGTTTGTAATTCAAAAACCTTACCATCAAAGCAACCAGCTTCGAGACAAGCGAAAAGCCAGTAGTCGAGACTGTCCACCAAAATGGATGGAGAAGACAATTTAACCTTTCCGAGCATTTGAGGCAAGTCCTCGGAAACCTCCATAATCTCAATTTGCGGATCACGTTCAATACGATGCTTTTGAATTTGCTGACGAAAATCGAAATCTTTGGCCTTGCCAGTCGCGATAAAAAGCTTTGGGCCCGGTGTCTTGGTCAACAAATCGAGAGCAAAATCGGATTTCCCGGATTTGTTGCCGCCGAGCACCAAAGTGATCATCTGTCTTTTCTCCAGTCGGCCATCCAGCCTGCAAGCAGGTCAAGGGAGGCAAAGATGGCTTCGTTGAAAATTTCAAGGGTCAGGGTGTCGCCTTTAAACCTTTTAAGTATTGTCCGCAATAGATTCCGGCCATGCTCGTCAAGGTGTTCAAGCCCGTTATGTTTCCCGCTTCCCTTGTCTGCCGCATAGATGTGAAGCATGCGGACAATCTCCCATAGCCCGGGCAGATCAAGAACGGGATGTTGATCATAAGCCAGTATGTGACCGAGGTCCAGGCAGACGGAAAACCCGTTTGCCTGGACCTCAGGCCAAATGGCAGTGAGATCGGACTCGTCTACATTTTCCAGCAGAACGTCTGCGGGGGCAACGCCAAAATCGCAAAACCGTTTTGCCAGCGGCCCCAGCATATCGGGTTTGGCGGGCGGATGTAGCACCCATGCCCTTGGAGCCAAAAAGGCAATCTTGTCCATAAGGATGGCAATGGTCTCCCAGGCCCGGTCAAGGCCAGTATCCCATGCAAGATCAAGAGGCAGGTGGACATGCCAGGAAACCGGCAATGCGGCAAGAGTCGTTGGGAGATCAATATCCGTGTAGGCGAGACAGGCTTCCGATTCAAAGAGAAGCAGGGCGACTTCCGGGAAACAGTCAGCCAGGAAATGGCTGTTTTCAACGACTCCGGCAGGGATGACAAAAGAAGGTGCCGCCACCGTAAAGGGGAACGGCATGCCGTATTTTTTTTCTATAGCTGAAACGGAAACAGGCTCAGGGTGTGGATTCTTTCCCGTCTGTAGTGGTTCAGTGATCTTTAAATGGGCAACCATTATTGAAGTTTTTGGTTGGGCTTGGTGATGGCAACAAAAACGCCATAGGCAAACCAGGGTTCGAGGATGCTGTCAGGAAAAATCAGGCGATTATTGTCCGCATGTTTTCAATTCACTTCCTGTTTCTTGTCGCCTGCGCGAACTCGGAGTTCCCGCTGTTGTGACGAGGGGTATTTGTACAATATGCGTGTATTCTTTTTCTCGTAACGTCAACGAGATGCTCCAGCCTGGCTTAGTCGAGCAACCCCAACGGTTTTTCTTTGGTCACTTTTTTTGCGGTCAAGGTTGACTTGGTCATGAGTTCTTCCGGGATTTCTCTTAAATACCGTGAAGGTGGCAAATTGAGTGTTTTCCCGTACAATTTTCGCTGGTCGGCACGGCTGATGTAAAGAGTCCGTTTGGCGCGGGTCATGCCCACATACATGAGTCGGCGTTCTTCGGGGAAGTGCTGGCCGCGTCCTGGAGTGAGTGTTACCTGGGCTGTGAGCAGATCCATCCCGGCAAAGGGCAAAATGCCCTCTTCGCAAGCAGGCATGAATACGGCTTCAAATTCCAGTCCTTTGGAAGCGTGCAGCGTCATGATTTGAACCTTTTCCGCAGAGCGGCGCACCAACTCCAACTCGGTCTGCAGGCTCACCCAACTAATCAAAGCCTGCCAACCGCCCCGCTTGTCAAATTCCCGTTTGAGTTCCTTGAATTGGCGACTTTCCCAAAAAAACTGGTCAAAAGGCGGCGTTTCGGCCAGATAGGCAGCCAACCCAACCGGCCCCTGAGTCAAGATATGCTCAGGCACCTCAAGGAGGTTTTCATCATCGGTCGGGTCCACATCCAGTGCCATACCGAGGAAACGTTGAACCGTTCGCAAAATGTCGGCAATACGGGGCTCCTGCCAGAAGCCGTCCTGTTCCGGTATAGAACAAGGAATACCGGCCCGTTTCAATGCCTTTTCAATGGGAGGAATGAGTGCCTTGAACCTGACCAGCACGGCAATGTCGCCAAGGGCAAGGTCGCCATGGCCTTCGGCATCGGATATGGAGTGGGATGTCGTTCCGATCAACCCTTTGATCTTGTCACTGATCCATGCCGCCTCATGGAGACCTTCCGGTGCTTCAAAGAGATGAATGGTAGCGTCAATATCAAGATTGGCATGGAGTTTTGGTTCATCGGGAAAAAAAACAGACGAGCAATCAAGAATTTTTTGGCCTGAACGATAGTTTTCGGCCAGCGTCACGGTGGACATCCCTTCCCATATTTCCATAAGTCGGCGTTCTACGTCACTCATGGCTCCACGGAATCCGTAAATGGATTGCTTGGGGTCGCCAATGCAGAAGAGGCCGTTGCCGGATTCTCCTGTAATGCCCCTGATGACAGCCAATTGTAGCGGGGTAAGGTCTTGCACTTCATCCACCAGGACATGGTGATAGGGCATGGTGAAAGTGGGAGCCCCGGACTGTTCCAGCATAAATTCCAGCAGATCGGTGTAGTCGACCAAATCCCAATGATTTTTCTGGTTGCCGTAGTTGATATGCGCTTCTGCCAAATTGTCAGGCAGATCGGCAAGGCACTCACGGCACAGATTATATTGCGTCCAGTAATAGTCAAACCACCAGTGAGCGGATTGGTGATTGTGTGATCGTGGCATATCACCCGTTACCAGTTGGGGATTGGTGTCGATGAATAATTTTTGAGCGGCACTTTCGGGTAATACGATGGGTGTCTCATTATATGCGTGCTTCCAATAATCGAAGCAAAGGGCGTGAAGGGTTCCCGCCTGGGGGAGGGCCATGCCATCACCGCGCAGGATTTTCATGCGATCACGCATCTCCTGCGCGGCTCGACGTGTGAATGTCAAAGCGAGAATACGCTGCGGAGGAACCCCTTCATCAATGAGTTTGAGAATACGCCCCATAAGCGTTTGAGTTTTTCCCGTGCCCGGACCCGCCAGGACCAGTACCGGTCCCGGACCGGCGTCAATGGCTGCCTGCTGTTCCGGATTGTAGACAAGAGGTTTGGCCTCTTCCGCCGATTCGAGCAACGATGGGCACGTCTGGTCCCCGTTATCCGCTTCCTCGACGCTTTGCTTTTTATTCGGGATTTCAATAAGGGTGGCACCGTTTTTTATTTGGGCACGCTCCTTGTCACTAAAGACCGTGATGACTCCGAACTCACCGTCAAAGCCCGGCTTGCGAATGACGTTGCCGTCGCGCATGCGGGAAATGCCTTCTCCCAGATAGCACGAGTGGCGGCCCAGGTCTTCTGTCGGCACACGTTGCAGGATGTCCAGTTCGTTGCCGAATTCCTTGATCAGGCGCATATAGAGCGTGTTGACCTTTTTGGAGGTCGGCCCTACGCCAACTACTTCCGATAGCATTTCCTTGAGGGGAATCAGCGACGCAAAATTGGCCGCCCCGGCTGGCTTTTCCGGTTCCTGCCGGTCAGCGAGTTTCATGACGCGGTTATATACGCCCACAGTGACTGGCTTGCCGCAGACAGGGCAGATGCCACCTCGGGCAATGGTTTCGTGTGGGTCCATGAGCACGCCGCACTTGCGGTGGCCGTCCATGTGATACTTCCCCTCTTCCGGGAAAAATTCGATGGTTCCAAGAAATTTATGCCCCAGCCCTTCACTTCGCAGGGCGCGATATATCCCCTCATAGGACATGTCGCCCCGGAACAGGTTGGCTTCACGTGCCAGTTTTTCGCCGGAATGGGCGTCGGAATTGGATATGAGCTTGAAACGGTCCAATTCACTCCAGGTCCAGTTCATTTCCGGGTCAGAGGAGAGTCCCGTTTCCATGGCAAATATCTCCTGAGAATAGTCACCAAAACATTCCGTAACGGAATCAAAGCCGGACTTGGAGCCAAACAGGGAAAACCAGGGGGTCCAGATATGTGCGGGAACAAGAAATGCCATGGGGTGTGTTTCCAGCACCATGTCAAGCAAATCGCGACTGTCCAGGCCCAAAATAGGACGACCGTCAGAGAGCAGATTTCCCACTTCCCCCAGTCTTTCATTGAATTTTCGGACTGATTCAAGGTCGGGCATGAACACAAGATTATGGACTTTTCTGACCTTGCCGCCGCGCTTGTAAATGGAACTGATTTCCGTTTGAAGCATGAACCGGACCCGGCCAGGGATTTCCCCCTCAAACGTGGGAATCTCTTTTTCAAGCCCTTTGGGGTCTCGCAACACGAACAGACCGTTGCCGTCCTCCTGTAGTTGTTCTTCAATTTCAGCCAACCATTCCGGGTGGGTGAAGTCGCCGGTACCCAAAACGTTGAGTCCTTTGAGGCTTCCCCAGGCGGCAAGATTCCGGATGTTCAAATTCTTGCTGGTTGCCCTGGAAAATCGGGAATGGATGTGAAGGTCTGCGGTAAATCGTTCCATAGGTGAAGACAATATAACCATACCTTTATTTATGCAAGCGAGAGCAAAGGGAAAAACTGTTGCTTTTGTTGGTAGTTGTAACTACACTCGCCGCCATGTTTGCCGACAAGGCGGAGTCGAAAGATTTTATAGGCTTTTGTTGTGGCAATTGGTCTGGCTGACGGCAATCCCTCTCACTCTCCTGTTTTGGAGAATATATAAAAAGGCTGTGCCGCTTATTAAGCCGGAGTTGACTCTCGAAGACTGCTCCCACTACGATGTAACTTTTCTAAAACTTCCTGTTTACGTTACCCTCTCAAAAAAATGAAAAAACATTTCTTCCTTTATTTAACGATTTGTACGGTTGTTCTCTGTATATCGTCCGCTTTTGCTCAAAATGTCGGAAAACGGCCTCCGGCGCCTGTTGTTGTAGCCAAAGTTGTTACCGGAGACATGGCTCCACAGTCCGAATTTATCGGAACCGTGTATTTTTCCGAGATTTCCGATGTGGCCTCGGAAGTGACCGGTAAGGTCGTGGATATCAGGGTCAAAGACGGGCAACGGATAAAAAAGGGTGATGTACTGGTTGTCTTGTCCTCTGCCATTTTACAGCAATCTATCAACAACGCCCGTGCGCTTGCCATGCAGGCCAAGGCAGATTTTGAAAACGCGAAGTTGGAGCACAGTCGTGTTTCAACACTGTTTAAAAGCCACTCCGTAGCCAAAGGGGAATTTGATTCCAAGCGACTGACAGCAGATGCACTTCAATATCAGTATCAGGCAAGACAAGCGTCACTGGAACTGTTGCGAGAGAAATATGCAAAAAAGACTATCCGCGCTCCATATGATGGCGTTGTTATTGAGGTAAAAGCCAACCGTGGCGAGTGGATGTCCGTCGGTTCGATTGTGGTCGTCACCGCGCGGGACGATGAGTTTGAAGTGGTCGTCAATGCTCCCAAGGAAGCATTCGGCGTTGTCAAGCCAGGCCTTAAAGTGGGGATACGTGCTGCCGGAGCGGATATTCCCGGTGAAGTCTTTGCTGTCGTCCCCAAAGGAGATGTGGCAACGAGAACCTTTCCCGTCAAGATCCGGGTGGAGAACAACGGCGGTTTGGCCGAGGGCATGGACGCCCGTGTGTTTTTACCGCGTGGCTTGGGGGGGCGGACCATGATCGTTCCCCGCGACGCCATCATCCCCATGCGTGGGGAGCAGGTCGTCTGGGCTGTGCAAGACGGCAAGGCCACCCCTATACCGGTCTATGTGGTGGGATACCGAGGGGGGGTGGCTGGTGTCAAATCCAGGCAGCTCAAGGAAGGCATGAACGTGGTGGTCAAAGGCAATGAACGCCTGCGGCCCGGACAACCGGTTGCGGCCCAGCCTTTAAAGCAGCAGTGAGGAGCTGTCATGGATGTCGTCAAAGCCGCCATTGAAAAACCGGTTGCTGTTTTGGTGGGTGTCATGCTCATCATCCTGTTCGGAGGAGTCGCCTTGGCGACACTGCCGTATCAGTTGTCACCCAATGTAACCGAGCCGGTTATTTCCGTTTCCACCTTTTGGCCGGGCGCAACACCGTACGAAATAGAGCGCGAAATTATTGAAGGACAGGAAAAAGCACTCAAAGGCGTTTCCGGGCTCATAGAGATGGAGTCCTCCTGCTATAATTCAAAAGCCAAGTTGTCCCTCAAATTCGCCGTCGGTACCGATATTGAAACGGCACTGCTACGAGTCTCCAACAAACTTGATGAAGTGCCTGATTACCCGGATATGGCCGAACGGCCTGTTGTCTCGGCAACTGGTGCTTCGGCCTCTCCTGTTATCTGGATGATTCTGCGCACCAGGCCGGGCAACAAGCGTGATGTGCAAACCTATCGTACATTCTTTGAAAACGAGGTCCGTCAGTACCTGGAACGAGTCAAGGGCGTCGCTGATTTTTTTATCGGCGGTGGGCGCAGAGAGGAAATGCATATTATTGTCGATCCGGTCAAGTTGGCTGCGCACAATATGACCCTTCAACAAATGGCCGCAATCCTCAAAAAGGAAAACATCTCCATTTCGGCGGGTTCGCTTGGTGTGGGGCGGCGAGACTATCGTATCCGTATGCCGGCTGAATTTTCATCACCGGAAGAAATCGAATCCATCGTATTGTCTTCTTCTGGTGAACATCGCTTTGCCGTAAGGGATGTAGCAACGGTTCGGCGGGGGTTTCAAAAAGCGACCGTCGCCATGCTGTACAACGCCGAACCCGGCATTACCATTGGCGTGAAGCCGGAATCGGGAACCAACATTCTCGACATGACCAATGCGATCAATGACGTGGTGGATAAACTGAACGCTGGAAAACTCAAGGAACATGGTCTTCTGTTGGAATGGGTGTATGATCAGCGTCCCTACATTGAAGGTGCCATCCATCTGGTTCAAAAGAATATCCTTGTCGGTTCGATACTGGCAATAGCGGTGCTGTTTGTTTTCCTTCAATCCATATCCGCCACCATCATCGTGGCTGTAGCCATTCCCATATCCATTGTCGGGGCGTTCATTATTTTCGCGGCTGCGGGACGCAGCCTGAATGTTGTGTCCATGGCGGGCATTTCATTCGCCGTCGGCATGTTGGTGGATAACGCCATCGTTGTGCTTGAAAATATTGACCGGCACAGACACATGGGCAAAAAAGCTCTGACTGCCGCCTATGATGGGACCAATGAGGTATGGGGGGCGGTGCTGGCTTCGACACTGACGACTGTAGCGGTCTTTTTGCCCGTGATTTTCATGGAGCAGGAGGCCGGGCAATTATTCAAGGATATTGCCATTGCCGTTACGTGTGCGATAATATTGTCCCTGTTTGTCTCTGTGCTGGTGATCCCCATGCTGGCTCGACAATTTTATGGGTTTTCGGAAAAGAAGGCGTCCGGCAGAGCCCCTGATGACGGGTTGCGGAATCCGGCCATTCTTTCGTTTGTCAGGACATTGCTTGTCTCTTTGACAGCTTTGGGCAACAAAGTGTCCGGTTGGATTATGGGTCTGCTTGACAAGGCCATTTCCGTTCCCCGGAACCGCATTGTGACCGTGTTGAGCCTGACCCTGGTTTCAGCTCTGATGGTGTGGGCCTTTTTCCCGAAGATGGAATATCTGCCGCAGGGGAACCGCAATCTCATCCTTTCCATCCTTATTCCGCCGCCGGGACTCTCCTATGACGAACGACTTGATATCGGCGAATCCATTTTTGCAATTTCCAGGCCGCACTTCAATGCCGAGGTGGATGGTATTCCACCCATTAAGGACATGTTTTTTGTGTCTGCTCCGACCATCAATCTCTTTGGAGCGATCTGTGCCGAAGAAGAACGCGCATCAGAAATGCGTCCGCTTTTCAAACGGATTATCAACTCCATTCCCGGCATGCTCGGTGTCTCTATTCAGGCTTCCATCTTTGAACAGCGGCTCGGTACAGGCCGTACGGTCAGTGTAGATATCTCTGGTGAAAAGATGGAGAAAATCGTGGCTGCCGCCGGAACGCTTTTGGGCACGATTATGAAGCACGTTCCGGGGGCGCAGGTTCGGCCCGTGCCGTCGCTCGAGTTGGCCTACCCCGAGGTACGTTTTATCCCTGAACGAGAGCGTCTCCGGGCAGCGGGTTTGTCGACGCAGGATTTGGGTGTTGCCATTGATATCATTCTTGATGGCCGTAAAATAGGCGACTATAACGAAGATGGTAAAAGGCAAATCAACCTTGTTCTCAAGGGAACTCCCAATGAGGTGAAGACCCCTGATCCATGAACACGATTCGCCATCTGGAGCGCAAGCGTACCATATCGTTGCAAGTCACTCCCCCCCGCAACGTACCGTTGCAGGAGGCCATGGAGATTATCAAGAGTAAACTCATTCCCGAAGTGCGACAGATGGGACTGCTTGAAGGCATGACAATTCGTCTGTCCGGTGCTGCCGACAAATTGACCGTAACCCGCGAGGCCTTGCAATGGAATTTCGTGCTTGCCATCGTGATTACCTACCTGCTCATGTCTGCCCTGTTCGGGAACTTCATTTATCCTTTGATCATCCTCTTTACCATCCCGTTGGCTGGTGCCGGAGGATTTCTCGGACTCAAGCTGGAGAATGTCTTCATCACCCATCAGCCCCTTGATATCCTGACCATGCTCGGTTTCGTCATTCTCATCGGCGTGGTCGTCAACAATGCCATTTTGATCGTACATCAATCCCTAGGCAATATCCGTGAACGGGGCATGGAGCACAAAGTAGCAGTGCTCGAAGCAACCCGCACTCGATTGCGTCCGATCTACATGTCGGCGGCAACGTCCATATTCGGGATGCTACCCCCCCTTGCCCTGGCCCCTGGCCCCGGCTCGGAGCTCTATCGCGGACTCGGCGCGGTTGTGTTGGGAGGATTGGCCCTTTCCACCATCTTTACGGTGTTCGTTATCCCGTCTCTCCTCATGTTCGTCATTGGTATGGAGAAGAAAAAACATATCGAATAAACCGCTCTTCCTTCCCGCCAAACGAACACAAGACAGCGATAAACCGCTGTCTTGTGTTATTGATTCTGTAACCGTAGATGGTTGCCTAAATTATGTCCTTGTCGGATTTTCAAGGACACGCTCAATGGCATCCCGGATACGGTTTTTGATTTCGTAACTGGAAATCTGATCCGTAAGTACGATAGTGCCAGTCTGTGTGTATCTGGCAGGTAACAGATTAAGGGTTAAAGCATAGATGTCTTCGATATCCAGAGAATCGAAAGTATAGTCACCATAATACGTATCTAGAATTTCAGGGATTAATTTTATCACTATTTTTTCATTGCGATTTTTAATATTGCCTACATCAACACCCCGGATGGTCTTCTGCCTGGATTGTGCCATGTCATATTCCTCCAATGACCGATCAGATAATGAACTCCATGGAGGGTATACCTCCTTGAACGCTTTGTTGCAAACCCAAACGGCACAAGTCTGCCTTACTCTTATACTATTTCATACCGACACGCGGGAAATGATAGACCCCGACTTGTGTGGTAGCGGCACAGCCAGAACAAGCGAGTCCTATTTGCTACGGGAGAATTTGAGGCAAGACAAAGGGCTTCTCGTCTCTCTGCCCTCAAGTCGTAAGATTCAGACCATGTTGAGCATGAAGAGTCGTTTCACTTATATGAAAGACAAACCAATTCCCATTTTGCCTTCCGATCAGGCGGCCTCCAGGGGCAAAATCACGCTGAAGCGACTACCCTGACCATATTCGGACTGAACACTGATGGTGCCGCCGTAGTGCTCGACGATTTCCTTGCAGATGGCCAGCCCCAAGCCCGTGCCCTTGGGCAGGGTGCAACCCGTTTCATGGGGCACTTGAGAAAATTTCTCGAAGATTCTGGCTTGTTCCTCCTTGCGGATACCAAGCCCGGTATCGCTAACGCTCACCTCAACCCTGGACTCATCCACCATGGTTGTGGTGACGCTAACGCTACCTTCTGTGGTAAATTTCGCGGCATTGTTGAGCAGGTTGATGAGTACCTGAGAAAAACGATCCGGGTCGACGGTGATATTGGGCAATTGGGGTGGGATAGTGCAGTAAAGGGTCACGTTCGGCTTAACACTGAAAGCCCCTTCGGACACCTTGACCGCACGGGTGATCAAATCGGTCAGCGGCACATGCTTGTCGTGCCATTCCATGTGCCCAGCCTCTATCTTGCTCAAATCAAGCACGTCGTTGATAAGGCGGGCGAGGCGCTGGGCCTCCAGATCGATGATATCCAGATTTTCCAGAATCCTCTGCTTCCTTCGTTCCACTTCGCCCGTCCCCGCCCTCTGCCGTTCATGGATTTTATGGATATCCCGGACAATGAGCTTATTGAAGCCGAGAATAGAGGTCAGGGGCGTACGCAACTCGTGGGAAACCTGGGACAACAGGGTAGACTTAACATCGTCCAGTTCCTGTAGCCGAACATTGGCCTCAGATAATTCAATGGCCTTTTCCGACAGTCGTCGGGTTCGCTCCAGAACTTTCTCTTCCAACTCCCTGTTCAATTTGCGCAGGTCGGCCTCGGCCGCGTCGCGGGCCTGCATGCTCGCGCTCAGGTTCTCCGCCATCAGGTTGATGTTACGCGCCAGGTTGCCGATTTCATCACCCCTCACAAATTCCAACCGGTGCTCCAGGTCGCCCATGGCGATATTGCGGATCGAATCAAGCAACAAATGGACAGGCCGAGTCACAAACCTGTGCAACAGCAAGGATAGCAGGGCGATAATCAACACCCCGGTCACCACAGTAGAAAAATTCAGCAGAAAGAATAACCTTTGGGAATGACGATGCACAGTGGTCAGGTCAAATGCGACCTCCACAATACCGATGTTCCCCAAATTGAAATGTCTGCCGATGATATTGCTCTTCACAGTATAGACGACTGCGTCATCGGCGGGAGTTTTGGGCATCCACGGGATGACGTTATGCCCGTTGTTGTCGTTGATCTTCACGGACAGGACCGTTTCATTATCGAGCAGGCTTCTGGTATTGTTGACCAGCAGTCCATAGGCATGGCGCGATAGAGGGTTAGCACACAAATCGGCAAACAGTTCGGCCACTCTCCGGGCGTCCTTCTCAGCCTCGGATATCATCTGCTCGGTATAGAATTTGGTCAGCAGGAGGCATGGCACAACCATCAGCAACATAAGGCTGACGACAATCGTCAGGTTGACTTTGACGGACAGCCGCGAGCGGACGTATCGAAACAGACGACTCAACATATCGGCACGCGTTCCACGCTATAACTCCCCCATCGCGGTCGGCACGGTTATCTTTCCATCAATAATATCCTGTTTGAGGGCTTCCATCTCGGCAATGACGTCATCGGGGATGAGTTGCCGGGTATATAGCATGGGACTCAGCCCCACGCCCCCGTCCTTGATACCGTAAATATAAGAACCGCTTTTGAAATTGCCGGTCATGATCTCTTCCACAACGCACTCCACGCCCACATCAAGCCGCTTCAGAACGCTGGTCAGGATGGCCCCCTTGGCAAGGTAATCCTGGTCGGAATCTATGCCGATGGCGTATTTGTCGTTTTCCTTCACATAGTTGTAAACACCGATGGCCGAAGCCCCGACCACCGGGAAAAAGGTATCCGCTTTGTACTCTCGGGCCATATCTTCGGCAAGTTTTCGGGCCATGCCGGGGTTGTTCCACGGGATATGGTCTGGATCCTCGATGTTCAGATACTTGATCACGATGCGGCTCCCGTCGTTGGCTGCGTCGACTCCGGCGGAAAAGCCGCCGATAAATTCCTGAACAGGTGGCGTGTTCATGCCGCCAATAACGCCGAGCACTTTAGTTTTGGACATTTTGGAAGCAAGGAAACCAGTCAAATATGCCGCCTGCCCGCTTTTGAAAACAAAAGACGCCATGTTGGGCGCGTAGGCATCCAGGATGCCGTCAGTGATAATGAACTTCACATTGGGGTACTTGGCAGCCGCTTTCAGCATGGCCTCCTTCATGTTCCAACTGGAGCAGAAGATGGTCTGGCTCCCCCTTTCGACAAGCCCGTCGAGTGCGGCACCCATGTCCGTCAGGCTACTTCCCGCAGGGAGCTGTTCAAGCAGAACTCCCGCATTGAAGCGTTTGGCTCCTCGCATGAGTCCATTGTACTGCATGTCTGTAAAGCCGAGATCGCCCAGTCCGCTGGGATTAATAAGTATACCGAACATGTATGGGTAGTCCGGCTGGCTCCCGGTTGCGCCTTCGTCTTCCACGCTGCCCGACTGGTCCGAACAACCAATCAAGAGAAAAAGGCAGACGATGGACAGACCAATACACTGAATCCATTTACAAAAAAAATCACAAAGACACGGAGATTTCACTGACATGCTCCCCTTGAGAAATGAGCCCACAATCACGTCCACACCTACCGTTGAAGGTATCATATTACAAAAGGAAATGATTTCAAGCCAGAATACAATATTTATTTCTATGACAACATATTCGCCGTCTGCAATATGGATAGCGATGCTGACAAAACAACCCGGTCATTCAAGCAGGAGTGTTAGACATTCCGTTTCAAGCGTCCTTTTCTCCATAGAGAGCGCGTGTGACGATGTTGTCAAAGCAAAACGATTGTTCACGTATTTTCTGCCAAGAAGCGCCGGAGGGCCAAGCCGCGCTCGCTTTAGCAGGAACCGTCCGCTTCGCTCCTGGCTGACGCGCTGGAAAGGGGACGCCTGTCGGCATTGGAGTCCGGGAACATCTGAAAAAGCAACGGAGTGATACATACTTTTGATGGAGTTCTTCGGTGCGTTCTTTTGATTAAAATCCCTCTCGACTTTTTCATGAAAACTGTCCATTGTTCACAGTGAGGAATGAAATTACCGACAGTCTTGACTGGAAGTGCCTATGACGTTGATTGACTGATTCCCGGCCTGTAAACCGGTTGCCGACAAAAGACTATGAACTTACCATCAAACACCCGACAAGTAGGCAATTCCTATCTCAACGAGTCCAACAACGGCCTGAACTGGACAGCTCGCAAGCTCAAGGGGGACGAATTATGCTCACATGGTTCTCAAGGGAGACCGTTCTCATGGACCGATTACGGATATTGTATTAAAATCAAAATTATAAACACACACCCTGCGTCGGAATCTCTGGCGTGCGGGCAACCGGAGATACGGCCTTGCTTGAACCGTTCAATCGCATCCCGCTTCTGATGGGCCTCCTTTTTTTACTTTGGACACAGGTTGGCTTGGCAGCGGAACCTTCCTCAGACAGTCCGACACCCATGTACCCCATGGAAGAGTCGGTTTTCCCCTCTTTAGAATCTGCCGTTCGCTTTAATGGACCGGTCACATTTTGCGAAGAACCGGTCCCTATTCATCTGCCCGAAGTGCGCGAAAGACTGGAGAAGGAGCTTCTGCTCATGCTTTGGGATCGGGCGCAGATTTTGCTTTGGCTCAAACGGACCGGGCGGTATTTCCCGTATATCGAAACCGCACTCAATGCAGCCCATATGCCCAACGACATCAAGTATATAGCGGTTATCGAGTCGGCCCTTAAACCCCATGCCGGTTCCCATCGCGGTGCACGGGGGGTCTGGCAGTTCATTGCAGCAACCGGACGCAATTACGGATTGACCATTAATCGGTATATTGACGAGCGGCGGAATTTTCGTCTTGCCACCAAAGCCGCCATCAAATATTTGCGCGACCTGCATGAGATGTTCCAATCATGGACATTGGCATGTGCCGCGTACAACATGGGAGAAAAGGGACTCAAAAAGCGGATCAAGAGGCAGGATGTCAGGGATTATTACCACCTTGATCTTCCCAATGAGACAGAGCGGTATATCTTTCGTGCCATTGCGGCCAAACTCATCATGGCTACTCCCAGCAAGTATGGTTTCAAGCTGTATCCTCGTGACTACTATTATCCCCGCAAATATGACCGGATTCTTTTAAAACAACGACATGCCGCTCCCATCGCCCTTGTGGCCAAGGCTGCAGGGACATATTACAAGACGATCAGGGATATGAACCCGCAACTCTTGAGTGATATCATCCCCAGAGGCAACAATGTCATCTTTTTGCCAGAAGGGGCTTCCAAGGAGTTTGCCAAGCACTACCAATCCCTCCTTAAGAAATACCGTAAACAGGGGCGAAGCAAGACCTATACCGTCAAACATGGTGATACGTTGATCCGAATTGCCCGTAATCACAAAATACCGTTTTGGAAATTGCTCAAGCTCAACAATCTGAAACAAAAGAGTGTCATCCATCCCGGCCAGACACTCGTGATTGCAAAATAGGCGATCATCCCTTTTCCATCATAGAGCCCGCGCCGACAGGCGCATCCGTATGCCGCGCGTCAGCCGGGAGCGAAGCGGACGGCTGACGCGGAGCCAGTGCGGCTTGGCCCTTCCGCGATTCCTGGCAGATCAAACGCGTGAACACGCTTTTGCTTTGGCAACCTCACCACACGCGCTCTCATGGATAAAAGGACGCTTGAAACGGATGACCCCCTTTTCACGGCAATCCCGACCATAGCGACATATTCTCCGGGACTCTCTCCTCATTTACGGGCAGGGCTATTTATGCGAAAGTCCACCACCGTTCATCAAGGAGAGAGTGAATCATGGAAAAATTGATCTTGGTACATGTCACCG
>PDWI01006666.1_pt1 | contig 21434 bp, 13 predicted proteins | sample 1430891 | NCBI WGS metagenome assembly PDWI01 (sample SAMN01162508, study PRJNA174530) | Oral metagenome, whole genome shotgun sequencing project. | biome: Marine environment; feature: Marine mammal; material: Swab sample of the gingival sulcus; isolation source: swab sample of gingival sulcus... | reverse complement strand
GCGCCTGATCATGGCCCCGCCCGAGGTGCTGGACTATGTCGCCGCGCATGAGGTCGCGCATCTGGTGCATATGGACCACTCCCCGGCCTTCTGGGCCCAGGTCGGCGCGATCTGCCCCGACTATCAGGTCAGGCGCCAGTGGCTGCGCGACCATGGCGCCGCGCTGCACCGCTATCGCTTCCGCGACTGAGCCGCACAAACGCAAGCCCAAGTCGCACCCGCGTCGCGCCCTGCGCACCCGGATCATGCATGGCGAGATCGACCCCGGCCAGGCGCTGACCCTGCGCGGGGTCGGCAAGGAATATGGCGTGTCGATGACCCCGGCCCGCGAGGCGGTGCGCCGTCTGGTGGCCGAGGGCGCGTTGTACCTGTCCGCCTCGGGCCGTGTCACCGCGCCGGATCTGAGCCCCGACCGGATCGAGGAACTGGCCGCCATCCGTGCCCTTCTGGAACCGGAACTGGCCGCCCGCGCCCTGCCCCGCGCGCATCTGGCGCTTCTGGACCGGATGCGCGCCATCAATGCGCGCGTGTCCGAATTCGTGGCCAAACAGGATGCGGTCGGCTATCTGCGCACCAATCTGGAGTTCCACCGCTCGCTCTATCTGCGGGCGCAGGCCCCGGCGATGCTGGCAATGCTGGAAACCGTCTGGCTGCAACTCGGCCCGACCATGCGCACGCTTTACGAACGGCGCAATCGCTCGGACCTGCAAAAACACCACCGGATGATCCTCGCCGCCCTGGCCGCCGGGGACGAACCCGCCCTGCGCCTGGCGGTGCGTACCGATGTCACCCAGGGGTTGAAGATGCTGGTCAGCTGAGCCCCCCCGCGCGTCTCCAGACAGCTGGCGGTTCGTCTGCCGGCATCGCAAGGGATGTGCAACGGGCCGGCAAACAGGACGCCGGGCCCAAGGCAGCCTGTGCCCGGGCCCGGCATGTGCGGGGGGTCAAGGGACCAGACCCCCCATGTTCACAGGCTGCCTTCAGTGCTTGTGCTCGTGTTCGCCCAAGGGGCAGTCGCCTTCATCCGCGAAACAGGCATCAGCGCGCAGCTCCAGCCACATGGCGTTCAGAACGGCGAAACATGCGGCGAGGGGAAGGCCAAGGATCCAGGCAAAATACCACATGTGGAACCTCCTTAGTAGACAGAGTGAGAGTTATCGGTGACGTCGGCTTCCGTGACCTTGCCCCAAAGCACCTTATAGACCCAGGATGTATAGGCCAGGATGATCGGCATGAAGATCACCGCCGCGATCAGCATCACGAACAGGGTCTGATGCGAGCTTGACGCATCCCAGACCGTCAGCGAGCTGCGCGGATCCACGGTCGAGGGCAGGATGAACGGGAACATGGTCAGCCCGACCGAAGCAATGATCCCGGTGATCCCCAGCTTGGACCACAGCAGGGTCGAGACCTCGCGGCCCGCACGCATCCCCAGCACCGTCATGGCAATGCCGACAAAGCCCGCCAGCGGCGCGACGATGATCCAAGGCCGCACGGAATAGGCGCTCATCCAGCTGCCGCCCTGCGTCACCTCGGAATAGAGCGGGTTGGAGGGACCATTGGCCACCACCTCGCCCAAGGTGAAGCCCTGGACACCGAAGGCCAGCCACAGCCCGGCCAGAGCATAGGCGACCAAGGCCACCACCCCGGCCACCGTGCCGATCCGCCGGGCGCGCTCGGCCACCGGACCCTCGGTCTTGAGGCTCAACCAGGCCGCGCCGTGCATCAGCAACATCGCCAGCGAAACCACCCCGGCCAGCAGCGCGAAGGGACGCAGCAGCCCGATGAACTTGCTGAAGAAAGTGCCATCATACATCGGCATCAGATCGTCGGTCAGATAGAACGGCACACCCAGCAGCACGTTGCCCACCGCCACGCCGAACAGCAGCGCGGGCACCGCGCCGCCGGCGAACAGCGCCCAGTCCCAGCCGGACCGCCACGCCGCAGAGTCGCGCTTGGAGCGGTATTTGAACGCCACCGGACGCAGGATGAAGGCAGCCAGCACCGTGAACATCGCCAGGTAGAAGCCCGAGAAGCTCACCGCATAAAGCGGCGGCCAGGCGGCAAAGATCGCCCCTCCGCCAAGGATGAACCACACCTGGTTGCCCTCCCAGACCGGGCCGACCGTGTTGATCGCCACACGCCGTTCCACGTCGGTCTTGCCGACAAAGGGCAGCAGCGCGCCAACCCCCATGTCGAACCCGTCGGTCAGGGCAAAGCCGATCAGCAGGACGCCAAGCAGCAACCACCAGATAACGCGCAGGGTATCAAAGTCGATCATTTCATACAGGATCATGTCAGTTACTCCGCGGGAGTTGTGTTGGTTTCGCCACGCAGACGCGCTTCATGCGCTTTCTGCCAAGCTTCGGTTTCAGCGACATCCTGGAACGGACCCTTGCGGATGTATTTCACCATCAGCCCCATCTCGACGATGAACAGGATCGTGTAGAAGGCGACGAAACCGGCAAGCGTGATCAGCAGGTCGGCCACGGTCAGATGCGAGGCGGACATCACGGTCGGCAACACGCCATCCACTGTCCAGGGCTGGCGACCGGCCTCGGCCACGAACCACCCCAACTCGGCCGCGATCCACGGCGCCGGGATGATTGCCACAGCGGCATAAAGCGACCAGCGCGGGAATTGCATCTGCCGGAACGAGGCCCGCCAGAAGAAATAGGCCATCACCGCGATAAAGCCGAAGCCAAGCCCGACCATCAGACGGAAGGCCCAGAACAGCGGCGCAACGCTGGGAACGGTATCCTCGGCGGCAAGCTTGATCTGCTCTTCCGAGGCCATGCGCGGATCGTCCACATAGCGCTTCAGCAGCAGGGCATAGCCCAGGTTGCCGGAATGGGCCTCGAACGTGTCGCGCACCTCTTGCGGCGTTGCGGCCCGCTGGGCGCGGATGGTCATCAGCGCGTCATAGGCGATCAGCCCGTCACGCACCCTGGCCTCCGATTCCCTGATCAGATCGTTGATGCCGGGAATTTCGTGGGTCAGCGACCGGGTGCCGATCAGCCCCATCACCCAAGGGATTTCGACCGCATAATGGGTCTCGCGCGCTTCCTGATCGGGGAAACCGATGGCGGTGAAGGGCGCCGGGGCTTCGTGGGTTTCCCACATCGCCTCAATGGAGGCGAGCTTCATGCGCTGCGTGTGGCTGGCCGAATAACCGGATTCGTCCCCCAGCAGAACGACCGAGAAGGCCGAAGCCAGACCAAAGGCCGAAGCCACCGCGATCGAGCGGCGGGCAAGATCCATATGACGGCCCTTCAGCAAATAAAAGGCCGAAACACCCAGCACGAAAACACTGGCGGTCACATAGCCGGCCGACACCGTATGTACGAATTTGGCCTGTGCCACCTCGTTGAACATCACGTCGAAGAACGAGGTCATCTCCATCCGCATCGTATCGGGGTTGAATTCGGCTCCCACCGGGTTCTGCATCCAGCCATTGGCGATCAGAATCCACAGCGCCGAAAAGTTCGAGCCGATAGCCACCAGCCAGGTGACAATCGCGTGCTGCACCTTGCTGAGCTTGTCCCAGCCAAAGAACATCAGCCCGACAAAGGTTGCCTCCATGAAGAAGGCCATCAGCCCTTCGATGGCCAGCGGCGCGCCGAAGATGTCACCGACGTAATGGCTGTAATAGCTCCAGTTCATGCCGAACTGGAATTCCATTGTCAGCCCGGTCGCCACACCCAGCACAAAGTTGATGCCGAACAGCATTGCCCAGAATTTCGTCATCTGCCGCCAGATGGGACGATTCGTCAGAACATAGACGGTCTCCATGATTGCGACGATGATCGACAACCCCAGGGTGAGCGGCACAAAAAGGAAGTGGTACATGGCTGTCATCGCAAATTGCAGGCGTGACAGCTCAACCAGCCCAATCTCCATGAGAAGCCTCCATGTTAAACAGGTCGTTCAGTTACGGGTTCAAGTCGGTATAACATGCGTCTCAGATATATATTTGATCTGCATCAAAAGACGTGCTGAGATTCTTCAACATATAGCAAAACAGTGATAAAATGGATCTCAGGCCCGGTTCTTCGACCTCAATGAAATCACCGGCGCCGTGGGTGTTGACCGAGAAAAACCACTCAGCCAAGCATGATCCTTGGCACGAAGCCCATCGGCTGGTGGCTCCATGCCACCGATGGCAAGACCATTACGGATGTCATTGACGGGGGGCGCATCTTCTCGGACGGGCGCGACCCGAAACCCGAAGCGTCACGAGCAGTGGATTGCCGCGCGCCGGATCGCAAGCCCCAACGCGCCCCGGTGGCGGGCGAAAGCTTCAGGCGCAACGCCGCCGCGCCCGCTCGACCCTTCTTCAATCAAAGCCTGAAACCGCGCCCGAAGCGCGCCTGGCAAAGGCGCTGACATGATCCATCCTCCCAGACAGGATGAATCACTGATCAAACGTCAAGGGAATCCCCCGATTCAGGTTTTCGGAGGGACGCTTTAGGAAATGAGCGCTCCGGTGCATGCGCCTATGCAGGATGCTCAGGATGCCGCATTCGAGAGAGGCGCCTGTAAAGGACGTGGCGTTTGTAACGAGGCAAGCCCCTGCGAAATCGACAGGCGCGGCGAAGCGCGCAGCCGTCCGTGTCAACCCCATGATGCGGGATCATTTCCCCCCGCAACCGGGTCGAGGCGATAGGCCCCCAGCCCCTCCACCGCATGACGCCCGATGTGACAGCGGGCACCGATTTGCAGGATCGGCCAGAGCGGGGCGAGGTCGCCGCCGATCACGATCTGCCCGAACAGAGCCGGATCGCGGCGCAGCTGCCCATGGCGGTTGGGGCTTTGGTAGTGGCCCGGGCGCAGCCCCGTCAGGTCATAGTCCAGCCCCGCGGCATGTCGGGCCAGATCGCGCCCGGTCTCATGCGACAGCGCCACGCCGTTCCAGCGCGACATCGCATCGGCACGGCGGATCAGCCGGGTCAGCAGGCTGTGCGGTCGCTCGGCAATCGGCGCGCCACTGGCATCGACAGGCGACAGGAAACGCAGCGCCACCCGTTCCGGCACGGCGTCCGGCGCGATCTCGTGGATTTCAAGGCTGCGCCCGGCGACCACCGGCGGCGCCGACATCCCGCGCACACAACGCCCCCACGGCAGGATCTCGCGGAGACCCAGCGTCAGCGCCTCGACCGCAGCCATGGACCAGTCATTGGCCATGCCGACCACCCGCAGCATGACGCAAAGGTCACGGCCCCGCTGCCAGGCGCGGATCAGATAGGGCTTGGGCAGGCCATCCCCCTTCGGCCCGCGCAACTGCTCGCGGCGAAAGACATCAAGCGCACAGGGCGGCTCCCAAGTGCAGGGACGCGACGCCTGCGCCTCCGGCGAGGCCCCGCGTCCGAGCGCGCCGAGAAAGGAGCGCCGCAAGTGTCCGCCAATATCCGCAGGCACCCCCTGCCCCGCCCCTTCGAGACGCAGAACACAGGTCCGGTCATGCCATGCGGCGGCCAGTGTCTGTGCATCAACAATTTCCGGCCGCGCAAGCGCGCGCGCCAGTCCGGTCTGGGGGGCGGTTTCCATGCACACACCATGCCGCCCCACCCGAAGCCGGTCAATCCGCCTTGGTGCGGACAGGTGAGTTCACCCAAGAACGCATCGAAGGAGATTACACCGATTCTGTTTCAATCCGCCTTGGTGCGGACAGGTGATCTCACCTGGGACGTACTGCGTATGACTCGATATCGTGGTTTCAATCCGCCTTGGTGCGGACAAGTGGTTTCACCGCAGTTTATCTTTCGTCTAGGAGCTGCACCCTGTTTCAATCCGCCTTGGTGCGGACAAGTGGTTTCACCCCAAACCTCAGCTTCTCTTACTGGATCGCGCCGTTTCAATCCGCCTTGGTGCGGACAAGTGGTTTCACCCGTGCATGATACCGCTGAAAAGCGCGCGGGGTTTCAATCCGCCTTGGTGCGGACAAGTGGTTTCACCTTCCTGATCTTTCGGCCGTCGCCTCCTGAAGTTTCAATCCGCCTTGGTGCGGACAAGTGGTTTCACCCAAGTCCATGGGTTTCGGTGAAGCTTCATATTATGTTTCAATCCGCCTTGGTGCGGACAAGTGGTTTCACCTTAAAGAAATCCGTCAGGATTTCGAGGTCACGGTTTCAATCCGCCTTGGTGCGGACAAGTGGTTTCACCCAAGGTGCCATAAACGAACTCTTGGACAATTTGGTTTCAATCCGCCTTGGTGCGGACAAGTGGTTTCACCTTACCCCCAGCAACCCCTTGCTTGTCAAGACAAATCCGGCAGCCCTTCCGAGACCAAGCGGCGATTTGCGATGACTTTTGGCTTTGCAACGCATACCTCTTTCATTTTACCCTTTATTAACAGACTGTTAAATGCAGTCTGAGCCTGATTTTCACCGACTCGGACCCTGTCATGACCTTACCCGACCCCCGGCGCCTGACAAGGGCTTTATCCCGGACAGGCAACCGGAGGGCGCGAAACTGTTTTCCCTTGCTCCCGCCACGCGGGATCGCTTAGCCTTCGCCCAGAGGAGAGAGAGCATGGGCGAGAAAACATGGGTCGAGGGCGTGAATTTCTCAAGTTGCCTGTATGACACCAATGACCTGTCGGTCATTCGCGGCTCCAGCCTGTTATATGAACGGTTTGCCGAAGATTTCGCGGGGCGGAGCGGCGGGCAAAACCCGCTGTGGGCCGGGGCGTCGATGGCGGTTTACGACAGCGACGGCGAGGCGGAAACGCTGGTGGCCGCGTTGGAAGAGGCCGCGCGGGAAGAGCCGTATCGGCATCTGTCCTTTGCCATTGGCACCGGGTGCAGCGAGGCCAAGGCGCAGGCGCGCGCCCGTGTGGCGCAGATGCAGTCATGGTCGCTGCCCGACCCGCATCTTGATGGTGCCTGGCGGCATGACAGTCTCGACGGGATGCGTCCGGCCGATCCGGATAAGCACGACAAGATCAAGGGCCATCTCTCCCCCTCGGTTGCGGCGCGGATCAAGGAGGGGCGCGACGCCGCGCGCTCAAAGGCCCGGCTGGAGGCACTGGGGGCGGAGCGCCCGCAGCTTGAAGGCATCCGTTTCGCGCAGGATTTCGAGGATCTGGTCGCCAAACCGCCATGGTGGGTGCCGGAGACCATGGCCCGCAAGATCGCGGTGATCCACCTTGACGGCGACGGGTTCAACACGGCGCGCAAGGCGGCGGCGGACCCCGAGGCGTTCTCGGACGCGCTGCGCGAGAAGTTCCGGGGGCTGATGTCGGCGCTTGTGGACGTGTCCCGCAAGGATGCCGGTGACGACCGGGGCATCGCGCCGCCCGTCCTGCGCATGGTGTACCTGGTCTGGGGCGGCGACGACATCACGCTGGTGGTGCCCGCGTGGCAGGTTCTTGCCATGCTGGAGGCCGTCAGCGAGGCAGTGGCAAGTTGGAAGATCGACGGGGAGCCGCTGGGGTTTTCCGGTGCGGCCATCATCGCCAATGTCAAGACGCCGATCCGACAGATGGTCGCGCTTGCCGGAACGGCCGTGGATATGCTCAAGGAGCGCGATACTCGTGGCAGCGTCACGGTTGATGTTTACCGGAGCCTTGCCGTGCCGGATGCCGAAGCCAATCTTGCGCAGGTTTTGCAGGAGGATCGGAAGGTACGGTTGGGGGCCGACACCCCCGCGACGGTTGCCGTTCCGCTGGAGCAGATCGCGGCGTTCCGCGATGCCGCTGCCCGTTTGAAGACCGATGGCGGCGCGCTGGCGCTGTCACGCTCCAAGGCCGTCGGGCTGGCCAATGCCCATGGCCAGACAGGCGATGACAGCCAGTTGCGCGCGCACCTCACCGAATACGACCTTCAGGTGCTGGGCCATGATGTCGAGGGGGCAGAAAACCCTTCGGAGGCGGCTCTGGCAAGCCTGCCCCTTGTGGATGCAGATGCCCCTCTGGCGACCCGTCTGAAACTGCTCCTTGATCTGTGGGATCTCGTGCCGCCGGCTGACCGGGAGAGCGCCTCATGAAACGACACCTGCTGAATGTCGCGCTGACCCTGCGCGCGCCCTTCCTGTTTCCGGGCCAGTCCTCCATGCGCTTCGGGCTGGACGCCAGCGCGCTGCGTGCCCCGGACGGGGTGCCGTTGGTGCCGCAAGACCAGCTCCGGGGTGTGCTGCGGCACGCTTGTGCGGATGTGTTGACCGCTCTGGGCCGCGCCCCCAGCGCCCGCGATGCGCTGTTCGGCAGCGGCTCCGGCGATTGCGATCAGGCCGACAAGGACGCCGATGCGGCCCGGTTCGAGCCCGCGCGGTCACGGCTGATCTTTTCCGACCTCAGAGCCGACAGCGCGCAGACCCCAGCCTTCGCCGTGCGGGTCGCGATTGACGAGGACACCGGCGCGGCGAAGACCGGCGCGCTGCTCTTTGCCGAACTCGTGGCGCCGCCGGGGGCAGAGGTCACCTTTTCCGGACAGGCGGTGCTGTATGCGACCGACGCGGAAGCGCATGAATGGCTCGGCTGGCTGAACGATGCAACAAGCTGGGTCTCGGCCATTGGCGCGATGAAATCGGCGGGGTTTGGTGAGGTGACGGGGTTCACGATCACGCAGGACTCGTCGACCGATCTGGTGGTTGCCCCTGCCCCTGCGCCTGCAAGACACCGCTACGCGCTGCGGCTTGACCGGCCGTTTCTGGTCGATGCGGAGCGGGTCGGGCGCAATGCATTTCGCGGGCGGGAGGAAATCCCGGGCGGTGTGCTGAAAGGCGCGCTGGCCACAAAACTGGCCCGCGCCGGGCAGTTGGGCACGCTGAACCGGGCGCTGACGGCCATGCGCATCGGCTTCGCCCGCCGCGAGGGTGCCAAGGAGAAGTTGCCAAAATCGCTCATGTCGGCGGTGTGCCCGGAGCAAGGTGCCGTCTATCGCGACGCGGCAACGCTCGGCCCGGATCAGGCGCCGGTTCTGAACGATGCGCCCATGGCCTTCGCCCCCGACTGGAAACCCGCCAGTTGGAAAAAGCTCCCCGAAGCCTTCGCCCCCCTGCCTGCGCTGGAGCGCGACCTGCGGATTCATGTTGCCATCGAGGAAGGCGCGAACACCGCCGAAGACGAAAAGCTGTTCATCTTCGATTCCGTGGTGCCCGGCGACACCACATGGCTGTTCGACGTGGACTACACCGATGTGCCAGAGCCAGAGCGGGGCAAGCTTCACGCCTGGTTGCTGTCCGGCCTGGACGGGATCGGCAAGACCGGAGCCATCGCCACGATCACGGCAGCCGACCCCGCCAAAGCCCACGAACTGCGACATATCCCCGACCAGCCCGGCACATATGCCATCGTTCTGCAAACCCCTGCCGTCATGGCCAGCCCAGCCGATGACCCCGACACACGCGCGGCGTATGCCACCTACTGGAACAGGGTGTTACCGGGCACGGTGATGGAAACCTTCTTCGCCACACAGCGGCTGGCGGGCGGCTATATCGGCAGGCGGTTCGGAGCGCGCGGCGCCTATGCGCCCTTCTGGCTGACCGAGGCCGGATCGGTCTTTGTCTTGTCAGGTGTGTCCGAAGCCAGCCTGCGCGCACTGGTCGAACGCGGATTGCCCGCGCCGGTCGTGGACGGTGCCGGAACCGATTGGCAGAGCTGCCCCTATCAACCGGAAAACGGCTATGGCGCCATCGCGGCGCATTACGATCCAACCGCATTCGGGGGGGGATTTCGATGCCTGACCTGCTGAAAAGGCGAAGCTATAGCTGCACCCTCGAAACCGTCACCCCGCTTCACCTTGGCTCGGGCGATGTGCGCGACGATCTGCTGCCTGAAATCGAAGTGACGCGCAACGGCGTCAGGGAGACGCGCAAAGTGGCGGTGGCCGCGATCCAGCGTGACAACGGAAACTGCCCCACCCTGCCCGGCACCGCCCTGAAAGGTGCGCTGCGGCGGAACGCACCCGACGGCGGCGAAGCGCTGTTTGGCAACATCACCGAAAAGAAGAAAAGCCCGCAAGGACAGGAGGTCACGAAAGAGCCTGCCCGCATGGGGGCCTTGCTGCTGCGCGGCGCCCGCTGGCTTTCGGGCGGAGACGGCACCGGCCTGCCTTTTGCGGGCAATGCCACCTTTGTTCATGCCCGCAGCAAGATCGACCCGGGGCGCGGCACATCGGACAGCAACAAGCTGTTTCACGCCGAAATGGTGATCCCGAAATCGCGTTTCGAATGGCACTTCCGCCTTGAAACGCGCGGTGACATCGACAGGCTGGAAGAGGTCTTGCTCAAGGCACTGGCACCGTGGGCGGAGGAGCGCGGCATTGCCATCGGGGCGAATAAATCCGCCGATCTGGGGCGGGTGCGGCTGGTGGAAGGCACCCTGAAGCGCACCGATTGGCACGTCGAAGGCGGGCGGCTGGTGGCACGGGGTGAGGCGCAGACGCTGCCCCTGTCGCCCTCCACCGACAAGCCTGACGCCCGGCTGACCCTGCTTTGCAAAGGGCCGTTCCTGACCCTCGACACCGACGTGGACCCCCCCGAAGATGACGACACGCATACCCCACAGCTCCGCGCTCTGCGCCACCAAAACGCCCCCTTCGTATTGGCAACGATGGTGAAAGGCGCCCTGCGGCAAAGGCTGTCCTGGCTGTTGGCCTGCGATGCCTTCGACCCAGACGCCACGCCCCCCTCACAGGGCGAAACCGTCATCCGCGACCCCTCCGAAACACACCGCCTCTCTGCCGTGGAGCGCCTGTTCGGCGCGGCGGGCTGGCGCGGGGTGCTGCGCGTTGCGGTGACGGAAACTGCGCGGGAAGCGGCGGTCAAGTCGTCACAGGTCCGCATCGACCGCTTTTCCGGCGGCACGGTGGACAGCGCCCTGTTCACCATCGACGCCGATCGCGGCGTGCGGCTGGAGCTGTCCTTCTGGCTGGACGCGGCCCGCGCCGAAACCCGCGACCGGGACAACCTCGCGCGGGTTCTGGATGACATCCGCGAAAACGGGCTGGAGCTTGGCCATGGCGTGACCAAAGGCTACGGCTGGTTCAGGGTGGAGGAAAACTGATGGCACTCACCGAAGAACAGAAGGATTTCCTGCGGGAGCGGGTACGGGAGGGGTTGTGTGAAAAGGAAATCTACACCGCATGGATAGAACGCTTCAATGAGTTTGACTGGGACGATTCCCACGAATACTCCGCCGTTTGCAGCGAAGCACGCGAAGGGATGGAAGAAGGGATGGAAACTGCCCCGGACACCGGCGCCCCTCAGGAGCACAATGCCCCAGACCATACCGATGAAGCCCCGTTCTACAAGAAAACCGTCAACACCTCGGACGACGAGATTGCCCCCTTCCGCTTCATCCCGGTCAACGAGAAGATCTGCAAGGCAGAGCCTGCGGTCTGCAACGCCATAGCCACCGGGCGCCTGCATGACTGGCCTTTGCCCGAGGGGCTGTCGGGCCAGCTTGGCGTCACGATCACCGCGGACAATGCGATCATGGTCGGCGGCGGGGATGGCAATGCCGAAACCCCCGCGAAGCTGGGCGACACCTGGGTCATTCCCGGCGCGACGCTCAAGGGCATGACCCGCGCAGCGATGGAGATCGCCAGTTTCGCCCGGCTGTCCCAGACCAACACCCACCGGCGCTATGGCATTCGCATGTTCGAACACGCGTTGATCCACAACAGCACCCCCGCCCAGACCGGGCCGGGCCTGCGCGCCGGGTGGTTGCAACCGTCAGACAGCGCCCCGAGCGGCTACGAAATCCACCCCTGCCGCTGGTGGCCGATCCGCATCCGGGATCTGCGGCCCGGCAGGGACCCCGGCAGGATCCATGCCGGCTGGCTGAAAAACAGATCATTGGAGGAACGCTACGGCCAGTTGCAAATGCGCAACGAAACGCTTTTCGACTTTTCGAAGACCAAAGGTTTCTCCGAAGTCATCGTGGACGGCCGGGCAATGGTCGTGCCGAGCGAGAACGCTCCCGAAATCAACGGTGTTCCGGTATGCTGTGGCAAGTCAACGACTTACAGGAACACCGACATTGATGACCTGGCCGCAACGCTGGATGAACAGGACGGGATGAGCGAAGAGGGCCTCCACAAGAAAACCGAAGCCGTCTTTGAAAGCGCCCCCAACGCCGCGCCGATCCCGGTGCCGCAAGACGTCTGGGACCACTTTGTGCAAAACAACTGCGACCAGATGCCCCACGAGTTGCGCCCGCGTGGCAACTGGAAAGCCCTGAAACCAACCCTTGACAGCGGCAATCGCATCCCGGTGTTCTGGGATTGCGCGGCCGAGGGCGAAATCCACGACTTCGGTCTGGTGCGGGTGTTCAAACGGGCGCATGACGCCTCGGTGGGCGAGGTTCTGGCGCGCTCCAGCTCCGACCACCTCGCCACACCCGATGACAATGACTGGCAGCCCGACATGGTCGAGGCGCTGTTCGGCTATGTCCATGAACCCGGCGACCGCGAGAAATCCGGCGGCGCCCAGCATCCGCTGCGTCACCTCAAGGGGCGGGCCTCGTTCGGGTTCCTCTGGCTGGATACGGCAACCCCGGCCAGAACCCGGCGGGTCACCACCACGCAAAGCCAACCCAAGCCCTCCTTTGGGCCGTTCTACCTTGCCGGGCCGCGCCGCAAAGACTGGTCCGACCCGGATGTGACGCTGGCCGGACGCAAACGCTACCCCGCGCGGGAGGCAGCGCCGGAGGCGGTCGTGGGCTGGCTGGATACGCGCAAGAAGAAAGGCGCAACCGACAGCACCCTGACCTTCCTGCTGCCCGAGGGCGACAAGCTGCGGTTCAGCGGAGACATCCGCGTGCATAACGTGACCCCGGTGGAACTGGGCGCGCTGATCTGGGTGCTGGAACTGGGCGGCGACCGCGCGTTGCGCCACCTGATCGGGCGGGGCAAGACCGCCGGGGCCGGGCAGGTGCGGATCAAGCTTGAGATCGACACGCTCCGCGGTCCGAAAGGCGAAGAGGCGCCGGACAAGGCGGCGTTGCAGGCGGCCTTTGTGCACCATATGGAGGCCTGGGCGGATGCGAATGATCTGGGCCACTGGGCTGACACGGCGCAGATCAAGGGGTTGCTGACCTCCTGCACACCGACCTGGGGCGCGGCGCGGGTGGGCAAGCTGACATACCTCCCCTTGAAGGAGCATCAGAAACTGCGCCGCAACACCTATATCCGCGCGAGCAAACAGCGCTTGTTGGGGTTTTGAGGGCAAATCTGGTTCAGAAAGGAGAGGAATGGATTGATAAATCTCGAAAAACAGGCAATGATCGGACTGTAAACAAGCCAAATCGGAGGGAGAAAGATACAGAACCGGGCGCGCAGTTGGAAAGTATCGGGTTTTTTCACGTCAGATCAGGATGTTCTGAAGGGTAAGTGGAAACAGCCTGTCCGCATGAAGGCGGATTGAAACCTGCTTGGACACCTCCAAATCGCGCACATAAAGTGGAAACAGCCTGTCCGCATGAAGGCGGATTGAAACAAAAGCCGATCTCGCGGATCGGAAAGGCGGGCGTGTCTGTGGAAACAGCCTGTCCGCATGAAGGCGGATTGAAACTGAATACCCATTTCGGGGGCGCCACCTCCAGGTGGAAACAGCCTGTCCGCATGAAGGCGGATTGAAACGCTGGTCACGTTCCTTCAGGAACGCGGCACGCGGTGGAAACAGCCTGTCCGCATGAAGGCGGATTGAAACTCAGTGCCCCCGATCACGTTGGAGAGCGTCGCCGTGGAAACAGCCTGTCCGCATGAAGGCGGATTGAAACACCTTTCTACCTGCTCAATAGCCTTGGCTTTCGTGGAAACAGCCTGTCCGCATGAAGGCGGATTGAAACGGCACCAGACGGGAAGATGTTCCCGTAGTGTACGGAGCTAGGTGGAAACAGCCTGTCCGCATGAAGGCGGATTGAAACTGACAGAAGCGTATTTGCGGTTCTGTTTTCCTCGTGGAAACAGCCTGTCCGCATGAAGGCGGATTGAAACTTCAGCGTTCAGCCACGGTACCATGTCATAGGCAAGTGGAAACAACCTGTCCGCATGAAGGCGGATTGAAACGCTAGACCTAAAGCACTAGCTTTCTTTTTGAGGTGGAAACAGCCTGTCCGCATGAAGGCGGATTGAAACCTGTAGACCAAAACAGCACTGATAACGTGGTGAAAACAACCTGTCCGCACAAAGGCGGATTGAAACTTGCCGTCCCACCAGAACGACCAAATCCATTTGGTGGAAACAACCTGCCCGCATGAAGGCGGAGTGCGCGCAGGGTGGGCGTCAGCCTGTCCTACGCCTCAGGCTGTTGTGTGGCGGGTGCGCAGGTCTTATCCGGCCAACAGCCCCACCACGACCAGAACGACGCCCGCAAATGCGATCCATGCGAGGGGGCCCTTGAGCAGGTCTTTCCACTTTGACATGCAAAGCCCAGCCAGCGCGATCATGCTCATTGCAATGGCTGAGACACCTGACAGCTTGAACAGCGTGCTGACAGGGGCCGCCTTGTCGAACAACTCGCCCCTGTCCATCAGCAGGTTGGCGCCCATCAGCCCGACCATATGCGCCGCGACCGCTGCGGCGGCCCCGTCGATCTCGGCGCGCACTTCGTCATACAGCGCATCCACCCCCGCCGCATCGCGCAGCCGGGTCAGAAGCTCGCCCGGCATGACCTGACTGCTGACGCCGGTGAACCGATAGCGATGGGTAAATTCAAGGAACTGGTCCTGTAGCTCGATGATCCCCGCCTCACGCCTGGCCTGATCCTGGCGCGTGGCATGCACCAGATTGGTCAACCGGCGCGAAATGCCCAACAGCGCCGCCTGCTCAAGCCGCACGATCATGGTCAGCGAGGCGTAATGGCGGCGGAAATGGGTGGTGGCGGTCTTCTCCCAACCAGAGACAAAATCCGGGGGCTGGTCCGGGTCCGGCTTCGAGGCCCCCACCATCGAGAAATGCGGGCCATAGGTGATGTAACGGGTCGCGATGGCGTCACTGGCCCCCGGTGAGGGCAGGAAGCGGTCATAGAAGGCCCGGCCGAGGATCGTCTGTTCAACGAAATCGGTATTGTAAGGATGCAGCGCGCCACCGGAATCTTCGGCATCGGCAAGGCGGGCCCAGTCGCTGTCGTGGAGGGCAAGCAGCGCCTGTTGTTCGGCGGGCGGCGCGGTATCGCCGGAGATATGGGCCTTGGGCGCCAGCCAGATGAAAGAGTTGACCGGAATGCGTTCGTCACTCGGGTCGCGCCAGACCAGCCCGTCTTTGGCCTCATCCGCCCCAGCCATGCGCGAGATGACCAGCGGTTCGATCAGCTTGCGCCAATGGGCGAACACCGCGCGGGGGTCGTCTTCGGGAATGTCGCGCAGCAGGGAAGAGGCCATGTCGCTGTCGTCGGGCCAGTCCAGCGGCGCGCCTTCGGTGGTCTCGCCCCTGGCGTCCGTCAACTCCACCCGCGCCGGGACACGTCCGGGGGCACCTTCGTCCCAAAACGGCGTATAGCTGCGGCGAAGCTGGTCGATCGTGTTCTGAACCGTGGCGAGCTTCAGCGGCGCGTCGCCCGGGATGTGTTCCAGCTCCAGCGAGATCATCGCAACGCCCGTCTGGAACGGGTGCAGCGTGAGGCGGCGGATATCGAAGGTCACCAAGGACGTATCGTCGCCGTCACGAATGGTGGCCGTCAACGTCTTGTAATGATCGTTGCGCCAGACCTTGGCGGCGGGATCCTCCGGATAGAGGAACCGCTGCACGAAATCGTGGAAATAGACCCGCTCCTGATAGACGTCCCGCTGGCGCGCGGTGCTGTCGGCCGGTTCGCCGGGCAATGCCGCCGGGTCGTCGGTCTGTTGCCAGTGGCCGTCGGCCTCAAGCGCCGCATGCAAGGCTTGCATCTGGCTCTCGACGCTGTGATCCGGGCCTGCCTCGACCAACAAGGGCCATTGGAACAACAGGCGGAACCGCGCAACATCTATCTTCGAGGCGTTGCACTTTGGGATGTCATAGTCGAGGCTCATATCCTGCGTCTCCGTTGCTCTGCCGAAAGCTATCCACGCAGATCAGGCACGGCAAGCCATCTTGTCCAGGCCTCCGGCAAACGGCCCTCCCGGGGAGACCTGTCCGGGAGGGCCTGGGCGCTGTCTTCCGGTTATCCGGCATTGCAGGTGCCCGGTTCGACGAGGGATGTGAGCTACTCCCCATCTCGTCGGACACCGAACCCTATGTGAAGATGCCGAAGCCCAAGTCGGTTTCGCTTGTTACAGAGTAGATCCCCGTTGCCTTTCCATTAGCCGAAGCCGCCTCTTTCATAACAAGGCTTTCCTTGGTCCGGGGCCCGAACACGCCGTCCACGCCCACACCCAGCGCGGATTGCAGGTCTTTGACGGCTTGCCCCGTCGATCCATGGGCAAGTCGTCTCAAATGATCCAACGTGCCACCCAAGGCCTGCTGGATCGCCGCGAGTTCCATACCTGTGGTCAGCAAAAGATCGTAGCGCACGCCCATATGCTGGTTGCCGTCAAAGCCTGCCGTTTGTCTGAACTTTGCCCATGCCCCGGAATGGCTCTGGCCATGCGGACTGAAAGAGCCAGGAATGGTCAGGCACCCAAGAGACGAGAATTCTGCAGATGCCGCAGAAAAGGCCGGGTGAATGTTGTCCGCTGGCTTGCATCGGTCCCAGAGGTCACGCGTTCCATAGGTTCCATCGTTCCTCGTTCGTAGCGTTGTGACTTCCAGCGCGGTGCTTGGGCCGGTTCCGCTGCCCAATCGCAATACGGTCGGAACGGTGACAGATCCGAAATGAGTGCCAACACACAAGCGGTAGCATCCAGTAGGCAGAGCATTGGCCAACGAACCGCCATGGCCGTTCAACAGGTTGGCGCAGGATGCGACCCCGCCTCGGTTGGGGACTGTGGAGGCACGGAAGGCAGAAATCTTACCATCGTCGCGATGATAGACAGCGATCACGCATTTGAAGGACCGATGGTCTGGACTCGTTTCCTTCAGGTCGATGGTGTCTCTTAGTATTTCCGCTTGGGACCCACTTGCCAACATTGCTCCACGCACCGCCACAATAAGGTGGCCCCGTTTGGTGAAATGTGGATCGTAATGACCCAATCGGATAGCTTGCTCGATCAAAGAGGCATCGAGTGTGAACGTCTTTCCCTGTGCAGCATCGGGAAGATGGGCGTAGTCGGGGTTGTTACGGAAGTCACGCACCCAGCGCACATCCGACCAGGAAAGCCTCGGCGCACCGGTCTCTCTGAAATCTGAAACGATCGGGATCTTGCTTTCTTCGTCAAGATCCGGCGTCGGGTCGTAGTGCCCGATCTCTACCCTCGCATGCTCATCTTCACCCAAGGGACGACTGCCGGACAGACCAGTTTCAAACAGTTCTGCTTCCTCGTCGCGGCGACGCAGCAAACCGCGCACGTTGGCCATCCCTGCCCAGAGACGCTTCATGCTGCGAATGAGTTCGGGAACGTCGTGAAGTCTACCTTGCAACAGAGCCGTTCGTATGCCGCGCATCTCGCGGTAGCGGTCGCCGGTCGTTTGATAGCTTGCACCTCTGTTGAACGTCAGGCTCACCAGAGCCGCTACACATTGCACCGGGAGCGCGCTTAGGATGTGATCGGGAACATGTCTGTTCAGTCGGCCGAAATATTCTGGCAGCGAGGACCGTTCGAACACGACCACCGCCTGTTCATAGGGAATCGAGATCGAACGGACCTTGCTCAGCATCGCTCGGGCGGCCTTACGCTTCTTGCCGATACAGGCTTCAAGTCGTCGCAGATCCGGCTCGGGCAGAAGATCCCCCCAATTGCGGCGGAACTTGCTTATGGAGGTGTATCCGAGATCATAGCCAATTCCGATCGTTATTCCGGATGACGCACCGGGCAGGATCGGATGACGCAGTTTCTTATCATAGTTAGCGCGGCTCGACACTTCATGCGCCACGATGAAGCGGTACCCCACATCGCCGATCCGGCGCAGAACGTGGACAGGGTCGAGTGACAGCGCTTCGGTGGCCGACTGGTTCGACGCGCCCCCGAGAACGGCTGGAAGCGGAATGTCATCACTTTCATCTGCGCCGATCTGCGAGATTGCGGCGAGAAATTCATCGTTGTTCAACCCCTCGTACACCCCACTTTCGACCACGCTATCAGGGCTGGTATCGGAGTGCTGCTCAGCTTGGGCACCATTTCCGTGCGTCCAGCGGAATTCCATACTGCGCACGCCGCCGATGCTCCGCAGGATGATGGATGCCATCCGGGTGCCATGCCCATCTTCGCGGACGAGATCCTTGTAGATCCTTGAAATGCGCACACCACGATTGGCCAGCACACCATCTGCCTCAGTCGGGTGGGGAACATAGCGATGATGCAGCGCCACGACCTGCCATTCACGATTCAGAACCGGAGAGCCGGACGACCCGCCCAAAGTATCGGTGGTATAGTATATCCCATCGTCCTTCCGACCCATGATAAAGCTGTTGCGAATGGCAATGGCTTTGGGATCGCCCCCGGGATGTTGGATGATTGACACCGGTTCGAAGGTAAGCGCCTTGCCGGAATCACGTATCAAAGGCAGATGCCCGAACTGCGCCGAATCCACGCCGTCTCTATTGATCTGCTCCACTGATACAAATGTATAATCCAGTATCTGTGAAGACCAAAACACTTCGTCCGTAAAACGGAATCTGACCGGCCGCGAGAGAGACCCGTCCAGATTGGTTTCATCTTCAAACACAACAAAGGACCGCCGTGCAATGTCGGCGCTCGGCAACACATGCGCATTGGTCAGAAAAATGCCAGGTGCGACCAGAAAGCCGCTGCCATGTCCGATATGAAGCCCATGTTGGTTCATCACCTGAACCCTGCCAACTGCGCGACCCGCCTGATAGCCTTTCAGCATGATCTGGATCGGTTCGATCTCGGTATCGCCAAAAAGTGCTTCGAGCATCTCCAACTCGACCTCGGCCCAACCCGAACCGAGGTCCGAAACCCTCTCATCCTGATGCGCCGTCGGCTGGCCAAACTCCGAATCGCGCACCATTGCTTGCGGTCGCGTCCGCAGTCGGTTATCGACAATATCGCGGTCTTGCCCGTTGGATGGATTGTTTAGAAGGTCAATCACATCGAGAATATGCTTGGTGACTAGCGGATCCTTGAACCGTCGCCATTGACTTTGGGGCGGCATGTTCTGGACAGCTGCACGAACATTCTCGAAATCGTTGCGGTCCCGACGCCCGAAGAAACGAGAAATCGCCTCGTTTGTTTGTAATGGCACCGTGGTCGGTCGACGCTGCTTGGTGCTTGGAGCACTGACGCCAAAGGCTGCCTCACTGAACTCGCCCTGACGAGGTGGCCCGGCTTCAAGAGCTTTCCGAGCGGCAAAGGCAAATCGCGTTGCCACTTTTCCGAAACCGGTGCTCCGGGGGTGGATCGCGTCGTACCAGCAATTGGGGTGGTTCCCAACCACTCCACGCAGATCAAGATAGGAGAAGCTATCATACCTGCGATCCAAATCGGCCAAACGACTATTGAAGCGGTCAAGCAATACTTCGATCACATCCACGGCGCGCTGTTTGCTGTACCCCATCTGGACCAGATACGGCCATATCCATGGCCCCGCGTCGATACGCTTTAAACGATCGTATCCATGCGCGATGATCCGAACGTCTGGCACGTCTCGCGCCACGGTCTCGATCATGCGTTTGTAATCCTTCACGACCTGATCGAGAAACTGATCGAATTTGCCATCAACGATCAATTCCTCGGGCGAGAGTGCTGGATCGTGAGGCTTGACCACATCGGCGATCCGGCCATTGCCCAACAAATCGTTCCCACCACCCGAAAACAAAAAGATCCGGCTTTTTTCCTCGCGCAGCGCTTCGATATAGTTATCGCTTGAGAGCATGTTTTCCACGGTATCGCCGGCAGCTGCCAGCGAGCGGACATTGAATGCTGGCCGAGTTGGGTCTTCGTCCTCGCGCAGATGATCCAGTGTATCTGTGATCAACTGATGGAGGAACCAACTGTCACCTTCGGCGACTATGACCGGCAGTTCTGGCCGGGCCCTCTTGTCCCGCCGAAATTCGACCCAGCGAATTGAATGGGCCAGGCGGTTAGCCAGGTTGAGAAACCCTGCTGTTTCCTCCGCAGCCCCGGGTGCCAAGCCCATGTTCGCAATGAGTTCGCGAGATGGTACGACCTTGATGTCCTGAGTCATCTGGCCCGGCTCGTGAGTCTCTTCACCGGCCTCCAGCACCAGCGCCAGCAACCTTTTGAGCTCACCTACATCTTCATTTTCAGTCAGATCGGCAATCAAATCTTCGATGCTCTCGAAACTCTGGTGCTCCATGGCAAAACACCCCCATTTTAGACTGTTGCTTTAGAAAAATATTGAAAACAGTATATTCTGCGGTGCTCAAAATACAACCGTTGGCCCAAAAGCGGGCATCAGACAAAGCGGGGCGCCACACAATACGGACTGGGCTCCTGAACGGTCGCTCGCCGCAGAATGCTCATGGTTCTGAATTTCATCAGAGATACCTGCTCCCGCATTACCGCATAGTAGCCCATCATCTCGACATCAACGGATCCTTCCGGCAGCAGAGCCAGTTGCGCAGCCACCCGCGCCTGAAACTCCCTGCTGTATTCCACGACCGGCGGACACGCAGCCACGCCGACTGTTTCAAAACCGGCCATCGCGCAGCCACTGAACCAGCTCATCGCGATCACGAGGACGGCGAGCCGCCACCTCCAGCATCCTTCGCTGAACTTCATTGGTCTTCGCCTTGGTGTCTAGGCGTTCCGCCAGGTGACCGGCACGCTCGCCCGAGCGGCGCAAAGCCAACAAGAACAGAAGTATCGAGATGGCGATTGCACAATAGCGAAACGCCATTCGTACCCAGGCAAATCTGGCGAGCGTCGCCAAGAGCGCACCGATCACTGCCGCCCCACGCGCAGATCTATGCGAGCGGTTTCAGACCAGAGCCGCGCATCGCCGAAGTCGGTGATCGCATCCGCCTGCCGCGAGATGATGCGTACCGGAACAGGTGCGCCGCCGTCGGAGATGTAGACCGCTTGCCGTGTTGTCCGAGCGCAGCAACACTACGCTCGACGAAGGTTTTCTGGCGGGGACGCAGACGCATGACCAAACCGATTGTCCGGAAACTGCGCTGCGCTGTCTACACCCGCAAGTCCTCCGAGGAAGGGCTGGAGCAGGAGTTCAACAGTCTGCACGCCCAACGCGAGGCCTGCGAGGCCTACATCGCCAGCCAGCGCTCCGAGGGCTGGGTGCTGGTGCGTGACCGGTATGACGACGGTGGTGTTTCCGGCGGCACGCTCAACCGTCCCGGCCTGCAACGGCTGCTGGAGGATGTCGAAGACGGATTGGTCGACGTGGTCGTCGTCTACAAGATCGACCGCCTGTCCCGGTCTCTGATGGATTTCTCCAAACTGGTCGAGGTGTTCGACCGCAACGATGTGACCT
>PDWI01003667.1_pt1 | contig 21443 bp, 23 predicted proteins | sample 1430891 | NCBI WGS metagenome assembly PDWI01 (sample SAMN01162508, study PRJNA174530) | Oral metagenome, whole genome shotgun sequencing project. | biome: Marine environment; feature: Marine mammal; material: Swab sample of the gingival sulcus; isolation source: swab sample of gingival sulcus... | reverse complement strand
ACGGAGTTTAATGCCTGATTTCTTTGCAATAGCAACACACTTTTTGGTTATTTTGTGATGAAGCTTGGTGTCTGTCGGGAAAGTGATGTTCTTTTCCTGTACCGTACTGTCAATGAGTACTTCTTTCTCCTTTGCCTTGTCTCCATGAAGCTCAATTGAAATTTGAAATATTTTTTCAATCCCTTTTTCACCAATGCGTCTGCGAAAAAGAACCAGATCCGTGGGGTGACAAGGCGGGTTCCACTGAAAATAAGCTTCACCGCAAAAATACTGGAAATATACACTTTCTGCCCATTGTTCAACCACTGATTCATCCGATAAATTCCTGAGTTGTTTTAGAATCAGCAGACCAACCATCAAACGGATAGGATGTGCTTTACGGCCGGTATGTGAATAGAGCGGAGCAAATTCTTGTTCAAGTTTATGCCATGGAATTGCTTCGGCAAGTCGATACAAAGGATGTTTGGGGTTAAGCTGCATAGACAGGCTCTGATCCACCAGACTTAGCTGACTTTGGTTGGGACTTGTTCCTTTCATTACTACTCCAAAAATGTCATTTAATATTGCAAGATTTTGAGTATATTTTAACAGAAACCTGCAATTATGACCATAAAAAAATGAGATTTATCTTTTATTTTCAAAGTGTTGTCGTTTCTCAGGGTTGACTAGCTATTTATTTGGATAATTGAGGCAATTCTGTTTTATAGAACTGCCTCAATGTAACCACATTTCAGTTTAATGTGCAGCCGATTTGTGTTTCTTAAGCCCCTGTTCTGACTTTGCAACAGTTGTACATTCTGAACATATAAAATATTTTTTTTCAGGATGCGTACTTTGAGCATGTCTTTTAAAGCCGTGTTCAGTTTTAGCTACTGTGTCGGTAGTGTTCAGAATTCTGAACACTACCTCTTTACACAAAGCATCAATATCTTTCTCATATGTGTTGTCAACAAATAGATTTGTCCGGTTTTAAAATAAATAAACTGTCAGGTTTTACCTTAACAATTTACCTCTCATTCAGACCGTCCTCAGGCCCTTGATGCGAGAATGGATTTTCACGTCTATCCGTCGGAGCATCAAGTGGACTGAGAAGGTCTGAATGCCAATCTTCGTGCAACAGTCCTGATGCTGCCATCCTCCAGCAGTTCTCCTTTTGCATTGTAGCTACCCAATTTACGAGGCCCGTGAAATACAGCAAATTTCCCGTCAGGGTAAGCATGACCCCTGACCTTTGCCTTTACATAATGAAAGCGTTGCGGATCAGATGGAATTTGAAGTTTCATCCTTCTAAAAGATACGCAATTATCATTGCCTACCACTCTGGAATATTTCATAGGGACCTCCTTTATAGGTCCCTTTTACACCGGACAGTTTATTTGTTCTTACTAAGGACAGTTTATTTGTTTTTAACAGCAGCTTATCTCCATTTGACTTCTCCGGTTTTTGATGTTATTGTGTTGTCAAAGGAGCTGTAATGCAGCGTAAATCTCAGTGGTAGAGTTGCAAGGAGAAACAATTCTCTGTGCGTGTCCCACGGTTCGACTCCGGGCCTGCATTACAGCCCTCCTTTCAAAATTACATATTGCCTGCCTTGCAAATCATTGCTTTTGATATACGCTCCGCACCGAATTGGTTGTGATTTTCGTATTCGTTACGTAGGTTAGAACCGTCCAAAATAGGCTTTTTATAAGTCCATCATACTTGCCCAATTTTCGGTAATATGGTATGTCCATTTCAAGATTTGGTCTTATTATTAGATAAATTCAGCATAGCAAAAAAAATGTCTAGAACTCTGGAATATCAAAATTATAAGGGTAGTATTGAGGTTGATAATGCCGATTTTTCCTTATCCGGCAAAATTTTATATATCGATGGGGATTATTCCTATCAGGGCGATACCTTTGAGGAACTGGAGCAGAATTTTCGCAAGGCGGTGGATGCTCATATGGCTGCCAGCGGCGAAAAGGATGAGGGCATCCCCTTTTTGTAGTTATGAATATTTATAACATGGACGGCAGGCTGGTTCCTGAGCAGGAGGCAATGCTGGGGGTGCATGACCTGTCAATACTGCGGGGCTACGGGGTTTTTGATTATCTGAGAACCTATAACGGTTTGCCCTTTCACCTGACCGATCATCTGCTTCGCCTGCAAAGGTCGGCCCGGCTGGCCGGACTTGAGCTTGATATTTCCATGGAGGAACTGGAAAACAGGGTTAGGCAGACCTTGGCGGTAAACAAGCATCAGGAATCGGGCATCCGCATCTTGGTAACCGGAGGAAGCGGTGAGGACAATATGATGCCCAGCGGCAGTCCCAAAATTATCATCATGGTAACTCCCTTGGAAAAGCCGTCCTCCTGTTACCGTAACGGGGTGAAAATCATTACCAGTCAGGTAGAGCGTTTTTTGCCTAGAGCCAAGACCATCAATTATATTCCGGCTATTATGATGCTAAAAGAGGCACAGGCAAGGCAGGCTCTGGAAGCGGTTCATACCTCAAGGGACGGCTATCTGCTGGAAGGCACCACCTCAAATTTTTTTGCCGTATCCGGCGGGGTGATAAAAACGGCTGCCGAGGATAAAATTCTGCCCGGCATTACACGCAAGCTGGTAATAAAGCTGGCAAGAAAAATTGCACCGCTTAAAATCGGCAGTGTTCACCGGGATGAAATCCGCCTGCTGGATGAGGCATTTTTAACCGCTTCCAACAAGGAAATCATCCCGGTTGTAAATATTGACGAAATCAGAATAGGCAACGGCAAACCGGGCAAAATCACCGGCAGAATCATAAAAAGGTTCAAAAAATATACCAGCCGGTACTGCGTGGCCGCATCGTCTTAAAAGTGGTTATAGTGTATTTTTCCTTCTGGCAAGGACTTACTGCCGTGTCCGGCCTTATTCCTATCAGGATGATTTTCATCAGGATGACCTATGGCAACTATGGCCTCAATCCGCAGGTTATCCGGCAGGTTAAGCTGCTTCTTGATAAATTCTTCCGAGCTTTCACCGCTTTGATGTTCCCGAAGGCGTACCTGCACCCAGCAGCTGCCGAGTCCGAGATCTGTTGCGGCAAGATGGATAAATCCGGCACAAAGCGAGGCGTCTTCAATCCAGACATCGGATTTTTCTGCATCGGCACAGACCACCACGGCCAGACTGGCATCCTTGACAAAGGCAGTGCCGTGCGGCTGCTTGCATTCAGCCAGGATTTTCAGCTTCTCCTTTTGATCCACCAGCAGAAATTCCCAAGGTCTGTTGCCCTTTGAAGATGGAGTTCGCAGCATACATTCAATCAGATAATCCTGATCCTCTTTGGATACCGGCTCATCGGTAAAATGCCTGACTGATTTTCTGCTTTTCAATAATTCCAAAAAAGATTTCATGGTTGTTCTCCTTTAATTATTTTTCATATTCACAACTTATTGAATTGTAATCATTTTTTAATAATATTCAAATTTTTATCGGCAATATGTAAAAAAAAACTGGACAAACTTTTAGTTACCCCTTACATTGCAGGTCGTGAGCCTGAGATTGATGAATGTAGGCATCTTGCCGATGGTTGTCTTCACGGGCAGAAGACGGCTTGGTTTAGTGCCTTATAAGTTTTTTTACATTGATTTTGCCCCGAATGGTCATGATGAATTGATCTCCACCTTGCTGAGGAGAAGGGCATGGGTTCCAGTTTGGACTTTTAACGGCCTAAGCAAACTACACTATACTACACAACTGCATAAAGCCTTCACCTAATGGTGAGGGCTTTATTGCATTTTATGGCTGTTTTCTCCGGTAAAATCAGGCTTTTCCTGCATTGATATAAAATCCAGCATAAAATCTCCCGCTTCCTAGCCGAATGGCCGCAAATTATTTGCAGCAAGAAATGGTCTTAGCTGGTGATTTGTGTTAGATATGCACTCATTTTTGAACGGTTGCTTTCGGCGATATTTTTTTGCAGGATGTGATAAGCATGAAATACAGGGTTGCCATCAATGGTTATGGCCGGATTGGTCAGGGGGTGTTGCGTGGTTTATATCAAAACGGGAGAAGGGCGGATTTTGAGCTGGCTGCCATCAATGAGCTGGCCGGCATCGATACCCTTGCCTATCTGACCAGATACGATACCACCCATGGCCGCTTTCCATTTCAGGTCAGGCAGGACGGTGATTTTTTATTTATCGGCGATGATGCCATCCGTATTCTATGCGAAAAAGAGCCGGAAAAATTGCCCTGGCAAAATCTAGGCGTGGACTTGCTTTTTGAGTGTTCCGGCTCCTTTCATGACCGTCTGACCGCCGAAAAGCATATCCGGGCCGGAGCAGGCAAGGTACTGATTTCGCATCCGGCCTCTGAAGATGTGGATGCCACCATCGTTTACGGTTATAATCACCAGCTACTTAATTCCGGGCAGACCATCGTTTCCAATGCATCCTGCACCACCAACTGCATTATTCCGGTACTGCATGAGCTTGACCAGGCCTTCGGCATCGATCACGGCCTGATTACCACGGTGCATTCGGCCATGAATGACCAGCCGGTTATAGACAGTTATCATAATACCAATCTGCGTCTGACCAGAAGTGCCATGCAGTCTATTATTCCGGTGGATACCAGTCTTGGCCGGGGGATTGGCAGGATTATGCCCCATCTGGCCGGATGTTTTGAATGCCTGCATCTAAGGGTGCCGACCATCAACGTCTCCATGATGGATCTGTCGGTTAGATTGGGAAAAAAGACCACGGCGGCCGAGGTTAATGCATTATTTGAGGCGGCCGCTTCCCAAAAACCCGGGCTTATTGCCCTTACCTTGGAACCTCACGCTTCGGTTGATTTTAATCAGGATTTACACTCCTGCATTGTTGACGGCACCCAGACCAGAGTAAGCGGCGGCCAGTTGGTTAAAATGATTTGCTGGTTTGACAATGAATGGGCCTTTGCCAACCGGATGCTTGATGTGGGATTATATTGGCTGGGGGCAGCGTCCGAATAATTGCAGAATTATCTCTGGCCGGATTTTATCCTGCCTGCCCAGATAGTTATGCCGATTATAATCATGGCAGCACTAAGCGTCTGTCCCATGGTAAGATGACCAGCCAGATAGCCAAGCTGCTGATCCGGTTCACGGAAAAATTCCGCCAAAATTCTTAAAATTCCGTAGCCAATCAAAAACAGGGCGATAATACTGCCGTGCGGCCATAGTTTTTCCTGCCGCCACGGGCGGGCATGGTTTGACCAAAGCAAGATGAACAAAACAATTCCTTCCAGAAAAAACTCATATAATTGCGATGGATGTCTCGGCAGGTTGCCGCCGTAGGGGAAAACCATTGCCCAGGGTACATCCGAAACCCGGCCATATAGCTCCCCGTTAATAAAATTGCCGATTCTGCCTAAGCCAAGGCCGATGGGAGCGGTTGCAGCATAAAGGTCTGCCGCCTGCCAAAAACTTATTTTTTTTATATAACAAAACATACCGCCGCCGATAAGCAGCGTCAGGCAGGCACCGTGAAATGACATGCCGCCAGCCCAGATAGCCGGTATTTCAAGGGGATGAGCAAGATAATGGGGCAAATTGTAAAAGATCACATAGCCAAGCCGCCCGCCAAGGATTAGGCACAGGATCAGGGTAATGTTCAAATCTTCGATCTGTTCCCCCAGTTTTTTACAGCCGAATTTCTTGATCTGCAATTTAACCAGATAAAAACTTGCAATAAAGCCGATGGCATACATCAGGCCATACCATCTGACCTGGAGCGGCCCTAGACTGAATATAACAGGATCTATATGGTGAAAATTCATTGGGCTGCTTCCATGGTCTTGATTTTTTTGATCTGCACCTGAAGAACCGAAATGGCGGCCGGAGTAATGCCGGAAATCCTTGATGCCTGTCCCAGTGATTTGGGCTGGATGGCAGATAATTTTTCGACTACCTCATTGGAAAGACCTGATAATTGATGATAGTTTATGTTTTCCGGTATCCTGACCGCTTCCATTTTTTTGAACCGTTCCACTTGCTCCTGCTGGCGGCAAATATAACCGGCAAATTTTATTTGTAACTGTAATTCATCCCTAAACGGCGAGGCGGCCAGGGCAGCGAGTTTGTCTCGGCTATTTTTAATCGGCAGTTCAAGTAGATGAGCAAGTTCTATCTCCGGCCTTTTAAGCAGATCGGCAAGGGAACATTTTTGTTTCAATGCCGTGCTGCCAAGCCGCAAAAGGGTCTGGTTTATTTCTTTGGTCGGTTTAATCCTAATGTTCTCCAGCAGTTTGCCCCCTTGCTCAACCGCCGCCTGTTTTTTTTGGAAGGCTTGATAAGCTTTATCTGATAACAAGCCGATTTTTCTGCCTATTTCGCAAAGACGAAGATCCGCATTATCCTCCCGCAGCAGCAGCCGGTATTCAGCCCTTGAAGTGAATAGCCGATAAGGTTCCTTGGTGCCGCGTGTAACCAGATCATCAATTAAAACACCGATATATGCCTGGGAACGATCCAGAATTATCGGACTTTCCCCTCGAATTTGTCTGACCGCATTGATGGCGGCCATGATCCCCTGGGCAGCGGCCTCCTCATAACCAGAGGTGCCGTTAATCTGACCGGCCAGATAAAGCCCTGGTATTTTTTTGGTTTCCAGGCTGGGCTGGAGTTCAAGGGGATCTATATAGTCATACTCAATGGCATAACCTGGCCGTACGATTTGGGCCTGCTCCAGTCCGGCGATGGAGTTAATCATTTTTTTCTGGGTTGCCAGCGGCAGACTGGTAGGCAGGCCGTTGGGGTAGACCTCATTGGTGTCCAGCCCCTCCGGCTCCAGAAAAATCTGATGCCGCTTCTTTTCGGGAAAGCGCATCACCTTATCCTCAATGGACGGGCAATACCTCGCTCCAACTCCCTCAATAATGCCGGTGAACATGGGCGAGCCGTCAATGCCGTCCCGGATAATCTGATGGGTGTTTTCGTTGGTATAGGTTATATAGCACGGCCTTTGCTCCATTTGGTATCCGCCTTGATTGGCAAAGGAAAAATGGGCGGGGGGATGATCGCTGTATTGCGGCTCCAGTTTTGCATAGTCAATGGTTTTGGCATCCAGGCGGGGGACGGTGCCGGTCTTCATACGGCCAACCCGAAAACCCTGCTCTCTAAACCAATCGGCAAGTTTGAATGATGCCGCATCGCCCACCCGGCCGCCGGAAAAATTTTTCAGACCGATATGAAGCAGCCCATTCAAAAAGGTGCCGGTGGCTACCACCACTGCCCCGGCAGCTATGGTCTCGTCCAACGAGGTTGTCAACCCGACAACCTTGCCGTTTTTCACCAAAATGGAATCCGCCACAGCCTGAATGATGGTAAGATTTTTTTGGTTTTCCATCACTTTTTTCATGCGGAGCCGGTATTGCAGGCGGTCGGCCTGTGCCCTTGATGATCTGACCGCCGGGCCCTTACTGGTGTTCAGCCGCCTGAACTGGATGGAGGCTGCATCAATATTCCTGGCCATTTCGCCGCCCAAGGCATCGATTTCCCGCACCAAATGTCCCTTGGCTAAACCGCCGATGGCCGGATTACAGGACATGGCCCCGATGGTGTCTATATTCATCACCAGGCAAATAGTCCGGCAGCCCATTCTAGCAGCCGCCAGAGCCGCTTCACAGCCCGCATGTCCGGCCCCGATCACCGCTATATCATATTGATTCATCTTATTTTTTCCACCAGATTAAGGCCCATCTAAGCGGGTGAGACCGTTCAATGGTCAGGGTGCCGTCAGGCTTAACCCGGCCTTTTTCATCCAGATATTTTCTTAACAAGCTCTCTTCATCCGGCGTTAGTGCTTCTATCATCCATTTAAGACTTTCAAGGGCCTGTTCATAACCGGTAAAGGTAAGCTCCCGATCAAGTTCAAGAATTTCCACTTGGGGATGAATCTGCATTTCATATAAAATATTGATGGTATAGATATAGTCGGGTCCGGGTTCAAAACTTCTGCCGACTGCCTTAAATATTTCCGGGTCGAATGGGGTTGGATTGATCCGGTCGGCCAGAAAAACAAATTTTCTTGAAAAATCATTTAGTTTGCTAATTGCTCCCCTTAAATCCAGAACATTGAGCGATCTTGAGGCAATGCCAATATCATGGGCTATGATGCATTTTTCCGCCCAGTCATCCGTCCAGGATGCCTGAACTGCTGAAATATTGGTCAAGCCCCGTTTATCGGCCTGATCTGCAAGGATGTCAAGCATCTTTCCGGAGTAGTCAATAGCCGTAACCTGACTAACCTTTTCGGCGATGGGCAGAGAAAGAGTGCCAGGCCCTGAGCCGACATCAAGCACGGTGTCGGAGTTCTGCAAAGGCAGCCTCTGCATGATCATTTGGGCGAAAGGTGCATTGATATTTCTTCTGGCAAAGGATGATGCCTTTTTATCCCAATCTTTTGCCTCCTTGTTGCTCCAGCTTCTTTTGCTTCTGGCATTTTCCCATAACTGCTGAAAATTTATATCTTTTATTGTATTGTCCATGGGTTTGTTCCGGTCAATTTTTATTGATTGCACAAAAGAATTGAGAGTAGCATAGCTTTGACTGTAGTGCAAGCTAAGAGGCGGGCATAAATGGCGAAAACAGGCGGCTGGCAGTTTTTGCCGGAAAAATTGCTGCATTTATCAGCCTTGATTTTATGTAATGAAACCTGTATCGTGAGCTTGAGTTAGGGCTTTGGAAGATAGTCTTGCAGAGTATTTAATGAATAACAGATTAGGGGCAATAAAATGAATAAGTTTAATATGATAGTCTTGGGATGCGTGATTTTGGCTCTGACCGGATGTTATCCGCAAAACCGGGGTCAGAGAGGGGCGGCGGTTGGTGCGGCCGGAGGTGCCGTGGTCGGTCAGGCTATTGGCAGAAATACCGAGGCAACCCTGATTGGGGCGGCGGTTGGCACCATGCTGGGTTATATAGTCGGCAATGAAATGGATAAGGCGGATCGTCAGCGTCTAAACAATGTTTATGAAACCGGCAGATCCGGGCAAATGTCAACCTGGAATAATCCTGATAATGGTAACCTTTACCAGGTGGTACCCCAGCCCGCCTATAACTCTGCCAATTCGGGACAAACCTGCAGAAAGGCTGAAATTCGGGCAATTATTGAGGGGCAGCCCCAAACCACCTACACCACCGCCTGCCGGGATAATTATGGACAATGGCATATTCAGTAGAATTTGTGTTAATAATAAGGTCTGATTTATTGTGAATACAGGCTCTCCGCTGGCTCGTGCCTGCTATGAATTTAGGCCGGTATCTACAATATGATGCATCATACTGCGGTAAAAAGGTGTTGAAGGGATTGGCTGCGTGGATTAGCATATCCTAATATTTTTATGCACGTAAAAAAGTCTGGGAGCTCAGAAAATTACCTGGATAATTTCAGTAAGCTGAAAGCACTTGGGTTTTGTTTTTAACCAGCAAACTTGAACGATAAAAGAGAGTTAAGATGAAACAATGGTATGTGGCCGTAAATGGTCAGCAAAAAGGTCCTTTTGAGCAAAGTTTTGTCATACAGAATATCAATTCTGGGCAACTTTCCCCTTCCACCCTGGTGTGGACGCAAGGCTTTGCCGAATGGACTCCCATCTCAAAGGTTGACGAGCTTAATCAGGGTACTGACCTTGCTGTGCCGCCATCGCCGTATCAGCAAAACGCCCATGAAATTGATTATGACATTCATGGCAATGAGATGCAGTTTGTGGAAATAGAGCTTGATCCGGGAGAAAGTGTGGTCGCAGAGGCCGGTGCCATGATGTATATGTCAAATGGTATTGTCATGGAAACCATTTTTGGAGACGGCAGCCAGAAAACCGATTCCGGCGGTTTTATGGACAAGATGCTAAGTGCCGGTAAGCGGGTAATCACCGGGGAAAGCCTGTTTACCACCGCCTTTACCTTTAACGGCAGCGGTAAGGGACATGTTGCCTTTGCCGCTCCCTACCCGGGCAAAATCATCCCGCTTGATTTAAGCAATCATAACGGCAAACTGGTCTGCCAAAAGGATGCCTTTCTCTGTGCGGCCAAGGGCGTGTCCATCGGCATTGAATTTCAGCGGAAGATCGGGGTAGCCCTTTTCGGCGGCGAGGGCTTTATCATGCAGAAACTTGAGGGGGACGGCCTGACCTTTGTTCATGCCGGAGGCACCATTATTGAAAGGGAACTGCAGGCCGGAGAAATCCTTCGGGTGGATACCGGCTGTCTGGTTGCCCTTGGTCAAACCGTTACCTATGACATTGAATTTGTGGGCGGCATAAAGTCGGCTGTCTTTGGCGGCGAGGGTTTCTTTTTTGCATCTCTAAAGGGTCCTGGTCATGTCTGGCTGCAATCCATGCCCTTTTCCAGACTGGCAGGCCGTATTTTTGAGGCCGCCCCGCAAACCCTCGGGCCAACTCAGGGAGAGGGTTCTATTTTGGGTGAGCTTGGTAATATTTTTCAGAAGTAGCATATTATTACAAGACCGAATCAGCTTATAAAAAGAGGTAGGTTATGATTTTGAACAGGATACTGCTGCTGGCAGTGATAATGTCTGCCGGTTGCTCCAGCACCTATTACGGCATGATGGAAAAGGCCGGTATTCACAAACGGGATATTCTGGTTGACCGGATAGAGGGGGCAAGAAATTCGCAGCAGGAGGCACGGGAGCAGTTTAAGTCTGCCCTTGATCAGTTTGATTCGGTTATCAAGTTGCAGGAGACGGATCTAAAAGCGGCCTACGAACGGCTAAACGAGGAATATGAGGCCAGTGAAGAGGCTGCTGAAGAGGTCTCCCGCCGCATCGACCGGGTGGAAAAGGTCTCGGAGGATTTATTTGACGAGTGGGAGCATGAAGTTGATTTATATGAGAACAAATCCTTTCAGCAATCCAGCCGGAAAAAACTTGCCGAAACCCGCAGGCAATATCAGGCTATGCTGACCAAGATGGAAAGGGCCGAAAAGAGTATGTACCCGGTGTTGCATACCCTGCATGATAATGTATTATATTTGAAGCATAATCTTAATGCCCAGGCCATTGGCTCCCTGCATGGCGAATTTGCCAATTTAACTGGTCAGGTGGATAAACTGGTTGACGAGATGAACAAGGCCATTGCCTCTTCCAATGAGTTTATCTCCAGCATGAAATAAGGTCAGCAGCAATGCATGAATTTTCACTGGCCCAGGGCCTGCATGACCAGTTGGTCGATTTAGCCCTTAAACACGGTAAAAGCAAGGTGATCAGGGCGGAGATTACGGTCGGCAAAAACGCCGGCATCGTGGCCGAATCATTTAGTTTCGGCATCAAGGTACTCAAGGAGCAGCATAAAATTACCAAGGGGATGCAAATTAATATAATCGAGGATGACGGTCAGGATCTGGTGTTACAACAAGTAGAACTGGAATGATGAGGACATTGTGAAGACCAACAGTAATGCAGCAGGTATGAGACAGGTTGTAGTAACACCGGCCAAGGGCATAAGTGAGACCTCGTGGGTTTTGTCCTTGGCTTTTTTGATTTTGGCCCTATGCTCGGTGCTGATCTTTACCAGAGGCAAAGAGGCTGCGGAGGAGGAGATAAGCCCTTGGCAAATCAATGCCTTTGCCGAGCTGAATGCCAGTGAAATGGGCGTGTTTAATGCCCTGCTCACTGCGGCCATTGAGATAGAACAGGCCCATGAGGAAGGCGGCTGGATGGAGGTGGTGGAGCTGGAAGGCATGTTTATTCCGCCCTTTGCCAGAGATACGGCTTGGCAGAAACAGGGGAAAATTGTCTGGGAGAAAAATATTTTTAATGCCGGAGATAAACATATTGCAGCCTATAAAGGCACCCCGGCAAACGATGCCGTAAGAGGCGATTTTCTCTTGGTCATGCTCCATGATCATCAAAAAAAACAGGGCAATGCGGCCGCAGGTCATGCACCGTTTGAGATCTGGATTCATGATCAGGCTGGCCGCAAATTTCCCCAGATGATAACCGATCAGGCTTTGATTGCCGCCGGCTGGCGTGAAATAGTCGCCCTGACCGGAAAAGACGAAATAACCAAAACCAAAGGAAAGCTGGAATGAAAAAATTACATATTGCAATCGTCATACTTCTGCTGACGGGGTTCAGCCATTTTGTCCAGGCGGCAGAAAAGAAGAGAATCGGCGTAACCCTGCATCCATATTACAGTTTTACCGCCAATATTGTCGGGGATGCCGCCGAGGTTGTACCTTTGATTGGAGCCGGATTTAATCCGCATAATTACCGGCCTCAGCCGGAAGATATTAAAAGATGCATGACCTTGGATATTATGGTGGTCAACGGTATCGGCCATGACGAATTTGCCTTTGAAATCATGGATGCCGCCCAAATGCGGGATAAACTGACCATTATCTTTGCCAATCAGGAGGTTTCGCTGATTCCGGTTTCCGGTAATCTAAGCGGGGAAAAGGTGGTTAATCCGCATACCTTTGTTTCGATAACCGCCGCCGTTCAGCAGATTTACACCATCTCCAAGGGCCTGCAGAAGGCAGATCCGGCCCATGCAGAGCTGTATAGAAAAAATACTAGAAATTATGTACGAAAACTCAGGAAGATGAAGGCCGAATTTATGGCTAAAATAGCCGATCTGGCCGAGCTTGACTTCCGCTGTGCCACCATTCACGGCGGTTATGATTATCTCCTGCAGGAATTCGGCCTGCAGGTAACTGCCGTTATTGAGCCTGGACACGGCCTGAAACCCACGGCCAGCCAGCTTGCCAAGACCATCGACACCATCAAGCAGCTTGATGTGGAGGTAATTTTTACTGAAATGGACTTTCCCGAAAAATATGTGGATACCATCCACGATGAAACCGGAATCCGGGTGCATCATCTTTCCCATCTAACCAAGGGTGAATATACCCTGACCAGCTTTGAGGAAGGAATGCGGGAGAATATGACGGCCCTAACCGATGCCCTGATCGCTGCTCAAGCCGTCAAGGAGAAAAAATAAGATGTCAAAACTTGGCCCCTCAATTATTTTTGAGCAGCTAAGCCTGAAACTGGGCGGCAATTCCATCCTGGCTGATCTTGACTTTGAGGTGAAGGCAGGCACCATTCATTGCATAATAGGGCCGAACGGCGGCGGCAAGACTTCTTTGCTCCGCTCCCTGCTCGGCCAGATGCCCCATGACGGCACTATTAAGATTTTATGGCAAAAGGGGCGTGAGGTTCTGGGATATGTCCCGCAGACCCTGGATTATGACCGCACCCTGCCCCTGACGGTTAATAATTTTATGGCCATGATCTGCCAGTTAAGGCCGGTATTTATGCGAAATAGCAAGAAAAAGCAGGCCGTTATCATGGCTGCACTGGAGCGGGTGGGCATGGCTCAAAAGGCGGATTATCTTTTCGGTGGCCTTTCCGGCGGCGAGCGGCAGCGGGTGCTATTGGCCCAGGCCCTTATCCCGGCACCAGACCTGCTGATTCTGGATGAGCCGGCCAGCGGTCTGGATAAAAAGGGCAGCGAAATTATGCACGCTATCCTTCAGGAGCTGAGGGACGGCGGGTCAACAATTCTGATGATTCATCATGATCTTGGCGAAGTCAAGGCCGTCAGCGATCAGGTTACCTGCATCAACCAGCGGATATTATTCACCGGCAGTCCGGCAAGCACTCTGACCCCGGAAAATATCCTGAATATCTACTCTTCAACCAGGGATGATCATGGAACAAATATATGAAATGATACAAGGCCCGCTAATGGCTATGGGAGAATCCGGGCAGCTGCCGGATTTTTTCAGATATGCCTTTGTCATCAACGCCCTGCTCTGCTCCCTGCTGCTGGGCCCCATCCTCGGCGGGGTCGGGGTCATGGTGGTTACCAAACGGATGGCATTTTTCTCACAGGCAGTAGGACAGGCGGCCCTGACTGGCGTTGCTGTCGGGGTATTTTTGGGCGAGCCGATTACCGCTCCCTATGTTTCATTATTCGGCTTCTGCCTGCTTTTTGGGCTGGCGATGAACTATACCCGTAACCGAACCAAGATGTCTCCCGACACGGTGATCGGGGTGTTTTTATCCATTTCTCTTGCGGTCGGTGCCTGCGTGCTGCTTTATGTAACCGGCAAGGTCAATATGCACGTTCTGGATAATATCCTGTTCGGCTCGATTTTAACGGTTAATTTTACCGATATGAACGTATTGCTGATTATTTCCGTTCTTTGCCTGCTGATTGGTATTCCGCTTTTCAACCGGATGCTGCTGTCTAGTTTTAACCCCAGTCTTGCCCATGCTCGGGGGATCAATGCCAAGCTATTCGACTATATCTTTGTGATGATGATTACCCTGATTACAGTCGCCTCTTTGAAGATTGTGGGGGCCGTTCTGGTTGAGGCATTGTTTATTATTCCGGCGGCAGCGGCCAGAAATATCAGCCGATCGATGAAGGGATTTTTCGGCTATAGCGTAGCCATTGCTTCCACTAGCTGTATTTTGGGGATAATCCTGCCGATGGAATTTGAGATTCCCATTCCTTCCGGGGGGGCAATTGTATTGGTGGCTACCTTTTTCTTTATTTTAACCATTTGCTGGCGGATCTTGTCAGGCCGCTACGGAGAGGCGTCATTATGAATTATCTATTTAGAATAATTATATTTTTTGGTTTGATTTTGGGTTTTAATCCGGCGGCTTTTGCAGAAACAGGGAAAAGCGTTCTGGTCTCGCAGGATTTTACCGAGATCCTGACCAAAAGTTTGACCGAGGGAACCGGCATCAAGGTTGTCCGGGCGGTTCCGGCAAATTATAGCCTTGGCAGCCAAACCAGCTATATTAAAAAACACTGGCAAAATTTTGCCAATCTTTGTTTACAGGCAAGGGCGGTGATTAGTATCACCGGGGTTTGGCCGGAAGATCCGCTCTACCCGCGGGCAAGGCGGGCAAATATAGAAATTATTCCGGTGGATATTACCTCGCCGCTGGATCAGGGCCGGGCCGGACTTCCTTTGCTGGATAATCCGCAAACCGGCAAGATTTTGCCCTTTGTCTGGTATAGCCCGGGCCATGCCGCCAGAATGGCCGATATAGCCGCTGCTGATCTAGCCAGGATTTTTCCGGCTAATGCAGAAAATATTTATGCCAATCGGGATCAGCTTAAACGGGAATTGTTTAAGCTAAGAACCAAGTATGAGCTGGCATTTGGCAGCCTGGATTATTTTGAGGCGGTCAGCCTGACTGCAGATTTTTACTATTTGACCAATGAATTTGGTATCGGCATGGTTAAATTTTTCCTGAAACCGGAACATAAATGGCAAAAGGACGATCTACAGCAATTGCAGGATGCGATCACCTCGTCCGGCGTAAAATGCGTAATTGCTAAATGGGAACCGGCGGCAAAGATTAAAACGGCCATACAGGAGGCCGGGGCAAAGGTGGTAATCCTAAAAAATTTCAAGATGATGCCTGATGCTGACCCGGCCGCTCAATTACTTAACTTTTACAAGGAAAATCTGGCTGCATTACTGGCCGATCTATCGGATTAGATAAGATGAGAAGATTATATGCAATAATTACGCTGCTTATTATCCTGATGGCGGTTCCGGCTCTGGCTAGACCGCTGGAGGTATTTGTCTCTATCAAGCCGCAAAAATGGCTGGTCGAACAAATAGCCGGAGAGCTCGTCAACACTCGGGTCATGGTGGATAAGGGGCAGGAACCGCACGGCTTTGAACCTACGCCGGGGCAGCTGGCCGCACTTGCCAAATCATCGATATATTTCACCATGAATCTGCCCTTTGAAAAAATGCTGCTGGCTAAACTAAATGGCCGGATTACCACGGCAGATACTACTGAACATATTGAATTTATAAGTTTTGCTTCTCATCACGATAAGCTGCATAACCATACTGAAAACTATGACCCCCATGTTTGGCTCTCTCCGGTCAACCTTATAATCATGGCTGAAAATATGGCTAAGACACTAAGCAGGATGGATGGGGAAAACAGTCAGGTCTATAAGCAAAACCTAGCCAGGTTGACGGAAAAGCTGGAACTGCTTGATACCGAAATAAAAAAACTTTTGGCACCATTTGTCGGCCGGAGTTTTTATACCTTTCACCCATCCTTCGGCTACTTTGCCAGCCGCTACCATCTGGTGCAAAAAACCGTTGAGACCGAAGGGAAATCACCCGGCCCCAAAGACCTTGCCAGTCTGATTAAAGAGGCCAGAAAGGACCAGGTGCAAGTGATCTTCACCCAGCCCCAGTTCGATCAAAAGAGCAGCCAGGTGCTTGCAAGGGCCATCAACGGCCGGGTGATTCCGCTGGATACGCTAGCCGAAAATGTTCCGGGTAACCTGCGGTTTATAGCAAAGAACATAGCCCTATCCATGAAAAAATAACCTGGATATGAACAAGCAGTAAATGGGCGAAAATATTTGACAGCCTGTAATTTATATGTTTTATTCGCTTTCTTCGTGATTTATTGAACTGATTTGGCCGTGCAGAATCTGGTTTTTCGGTTCGTATTTATTGAAAAATAACGGTATCATATAGGGGGAAACGGTAATGAGTAAACGTACTTTTCAGCCGAGCAACATAAAACGCAAGAGAAAACATGGCTTTCGCAGCCGTATGAAGACCCGTGGTGGCCGGGCAATTCTGAACGCCCGCCGGGCAAGGGGGCGGCAAAGATTATCGGCTTAAGTCCTGCAAAGGAGAGGTTTTGCTTCCCGAAACGGCTGGTGATAAAAAAGAGCCGTGAATTTAACCTGGTCTTTCGGCAGGGTAAACGGTTTGGAGGATGCGGCTTTTCTCTGGTTTTTCTTGAAAACGGCTATGGTTTCAGCAGGATAGGCATTTCGGTCAACAGGCGGATTAAGGGGGCGGTCAGGAGAAACCGCATCAAAAGGATTATCAGGGAGTCTTTTAGGCTGAACCGTAAGATCTATCCACAATGTGCTGATCTGGTCTTTGTGGTCTGGCCTGATTTTGATTTACGTTCTCCGGCAGAGATTACGGCTGCGGTGGCCAAAATTAACGGTTTTGATCCGGCAGAAAAATGAAAAAAAACTTTTGTTCCCCGCAGTGCTTTTCTATATATCTGGCTAAGGGCTATCAGCGGTATATATCGCCCTTGCTGCCGCCTGTCTGCCGTTTCACCCCTTCCTGTTCGGAGTATTTTGTCGAGGCTGTTGAGAAATATGGTTTAATCAGGGGCGGAGGAATGGCTTTTTTAAGGATTTTACGTTGTAACCCCTTATGCCGGGGAGGTTATGATCCGGTTAAATAATTTTTATCCCGCCTTTCCGCCATCTTTCCAATCACAACCTGTAATTTACGGATTAAAGTAACAAAATATGGACACTCAGAGAACCCTGTTGGCGATAATTATTTCCTTTCTGATTCTGATTGGCTATCAATATCTGTTTGTTGATTTTGAGCAAGTTCCACAAGATGTGGTGCAGACGGAGGAAAATGGCAGCCAAGAGCAGAAACAGCCGCCGATGATTCAGCCTGAAACAGAACAGGTTGAACAGCCTGCCTTGCCTGTTGACGGCAGACCGGCACTGGACATAAATATTGAAACCGAGCTGTACAAGGCGGTAATTTCTGAACGCGGCGGTGCGGTTAAAAGCTTTGTTTTGAAAAAATACCGTGAAAGCAGTGCCAAGGATTCCCCCGGCAAGCAGCTTATCCAGACAGATGATGCGGTAGGCTTTCCCTTAAAATTCGGCTGGGGTGATTTGTTTTTGCCGGATACCTTGTACGATAGCTCCAAACAGCAGATCAGCCTTGTTCAAGGAGCGGAAAAGGACTCGCTGGTACTTGGTTCTTCAGGCTCCGGGCTTGAGGTGGAACGGACTTATGTTTTCTTTAAGGATAAATACTATATTGATATGACGGTTAAGGTGAAAAATACCTCGTCAAATCCGCTTCAGGGGGCGGCCAAGGTCTATCAGGTCAACCTTCCTTTTCAGTCTGCCTCAACCTCGGCCAGCAGGTTTCTCTTTACTGGTCCGGCGGCCTATATCAACGACACCTATCATCAGATAAAAGATGACGAATTTCAGGAAGCTGCCAAGACCATGCACGGTAATATGTCCTGGGCGGGTTATCAGGGTACTTATTTTACCTGTTCGGTGGCACCGCTTGTTACTGAAAATATTAGTTTTACCATGAAGGGCAAGGAAAAACTGGTCTGGACAACCATCGGCAGCGGCCTTGATACCCTAAAGCCTGGTGAGGAAAAGGCATATTCCTACCGTATTTACTACGGCCCGAAAAAACTAAAACTGCTCAAGGAGGCCGGTGATAATCTGGCCAAGGCGGTAAATTTCGGCTGGTTTGATGTCATAGCAAAACCAACTTTGTGGCTGCTCAACCTGTTTTACAAGGTTGTCCATAATTACGGTATTGCTATAATCATGATCACCATTTTGTTTAAGGCGGTTTTTTGGCCCATCACTCATAAGGGCATGAAATCGATGAAGAATATGCAGAAACTTCAGCCCAAGATGGTGAAGATCAAGGAAAAATACAAGGATGATCCGGCCCAGATGAACCGAGAGATGATGAATCTCTACAAGACCTACAAGGTAAATCCCTTGGGCGGTTGTCTGCCGATGCTGCTGCAGATTCCGGTATTTTTTGCCCTGTATAAGGTGCTGCTGCAGAGTATTGAGCTGCGTCATGCCCCGTTTATGTTGTGGATTACTGATCTTTCGGCCCCGGACAGGCTGATGGTGGGAGTTGATATTCCGATTCTTGGCGGTATTCCAGTACTTACCCTGCTGATGGGTGCTTCCATGTTTGTCCAGCAAAAACTTACTCCAACCACTGCTGATCCGGCCCAGCAGAGAATAATGCTGATTTTACCGGTGATTTTTACCTTCATGTTTTTGAATTTTGCTTCGGGGCTGGTATTATACTGGTTCGTTAACAATCTGCTGGCCATCCTGCAGCAGCAGATGATCAATAGAAGTTCAGGAACGGCCGCATAATTATTTGAAAATCTGCAAGGGCGGCTTGACTGATGGTTAAAGCAAGGTGAATAAATGTCTAAGCAAAAAAAGGAATTTACAGGAAAGGATGTTACCGATGCCATAAAGGCGGCATGTGAAGAGTTTGGCGTTGCTCAGGAAGATTTGGCGATCGAAGTGCTTGAGCCTGGTTCCACTGGTATCTTTGGCTTGATTCGCAAAAAGGCTAGAATCAGTGTAACCTTTCAGCCGGAGGGCAGGGCTGAACCGGCTGACGCAAAAGATCAATCGGCACCTGGCGGAGAGCTTCCGAAAGCAAAACCGGAAAAAGATGCAAGGGCGGAGGGGCAAGCAGAGCCGCCCAAACCCAAAGACAACAGGGCCGCTGGTTCGGGAGGCAGTTTTGATAATCAGCCGCCTGCTCAGGAGAGCGTATTGCTTGTTCAGCAGACGCTTGAAGAATTTTTGACTAAAATGCAGTTTCCGTCATCGGTTTCGGCGGAAGTGCGGGGCAGTGAGATTTTTTGTACCATAAACGGCGAGTTTGAGGATTATCTGACTAGCCATGACGGCCGGGTTCTGGATTCCATTCAATACCTGCTTCGCAAGATGATTGCTAGAAAGAGCCGGGAACGTATCAGGCTTTCGGTGGATACCGGCAATTTTCGTGAGCGGCGGGAAAAAGAACTGAAAGAACGGGCTTTGAAGCTGGCAGAACTGGTGAGGGCAGATGGCAAGACCCAGGTTATAAGCAACCTTAATCCATCTGAAAGACGGGTGGTGCATATGACCCTGCAGGGTGAGACGGAGATAAAAAGCCGCAGTGTCGGCGAGGGTGTATTCAAGAAAGTCTTGATTTACAAGTCCGGCAAGGGCGGTCGGCATGACGGTTATGGTTACTCCCGACATAGATTCGGCCGGGCCAGATAGTTTCCTTAGTTGTAATGGTGAATAATCTTGCCGCAGGCGGCGGCACCATCGCCGCCATTTCAACTCCGGCTGGTTCCGGCGGCATTGGCGTAATCCGCATGAGCGGGGCAAAGGCTCTGTCAATTCTGAAAAATATCTTTCAGCCTCACTCGCCAGCCTGTAATTTCTCTTCCCATCGCCTCTATTATGGGCAGGTGGTCAATCCTGAAAACCATAAAATCATGGATGAGGTGCTGGCGGTCTATATGCAGGCCCCGGCTACCTATACCCGTGAAGATGTGGTGGAAATTCACTGCCACGGCAGTTTTTTTATTCTGCAGGATGTGCTGGAATTGCTTATTTCCCAAGGTGCAGCTCTGGCCGAGCCGGGTGAGTTTACCAAAAGGGCCTTTCTAAACGGCAGGATTGATTTGACCAGGGCAGAAGCGGTGGTGGATATCTTGTCGGCAAAGACCAGAAAGGGTATTGATTTTGCTCAGGAGCAACTGGCCGGAGCCTTGTATAAACGCATAGCTGCCATTCGCAATTCGCTGATGCGTATCCTTGCCCTGCTGGAGGTGTCTATTGATTTTCCCGATGAAGACCTTGAAATCATCGATTATCGGCAGCAGCAGGCCATACTGCGGGAGGAGGTGCTAGCTCCCATCGAGCGGCTTATTGCCGGTGCCGACCGCGGCAAGATCTTCCGCAGCGGCGTGTCGATAGTGATAGTCGGCCTGCCTAATGCCGGTAAGTCCAGCCTGCTTAATGCCATGCTTCAGGAAGAACGGGCCTTGGTAACTCCGGTTCCCGGCACTACCAGGGATTTCATCGAGGAATATGTGGATATTGGCGGCATGCCGGCCCGTTTGATTGATACTGCCGGTATTCGTGAAGATGCAGGCGAGGTGGAGGCACTTGGTATCAAACGGGCGATGGAGCTTATAAATGGTGCCGATCTGGTGCTTTTTCTCTATGATGCGGCGGCGGGATTTGGCCGGGAAGAGGCCGAGCTGCTGGCAACAGTTTCGCGTAAGCAGCTAATTATTGTGCAGAATAAAAATGATATTGATGGCTGGCAGGCAGCCTTGCCGGAAAATTTATACCGACTGCCAAGGGTGGCGGTTTCGGCCAAGAAACAGGACGGGATAGAAGAGCTTAATAAATTGATTTTTAATAAAATTTCTGGGGAAGATCAATGGCAGGAAGAAGGCTGCCCGCCCAACCTGCGCCATCGGGCGGCCTTGGTCAAGGCATATGAATCGTGCCAGCGGCTTAAGTCCGGGTTTGCCGGTCAGGCGACAAGCGATCTACTTGCCGCCGACCTTCAGGATGCCCTTGGTTATTTAGGCGATATTGTTGGAGAAACCACCACCGAGGATGTACTTGATCTGATCTTTGCCGAATTTTGTCTGGGCAAATAAAAACGGCCCGCTAAATCATATCCAGCATGGCCGAAACCAGATTTTCAGCACCTGCTGCGATTTGGTCAACTCTGGCATCCAGCATATAGCAGGGCGTGGTTACCAGCCTGTTTTCCTTGTCAATTACGACTTCTCCGTGGTTTGAGGCCGCATGTTTTGCTCCCATCTCCTCAATGG
>PDWI01006267.1_pt1 | contig 21449 bp, 14 predicted proteins | sample 1430891 | NCBI WGS metagenome assembly PDWI01 (sample SAMN01162508, study PRJNA174530) | Oral metagenome, whole genome shotgun sequencing project. | biome: Marine environment; feature: Marine mammal; material: Swab sample of the gingival sulcus; isolation source: swab sample of gingival sulcus... | reverse complement strand
AGTGGTAAGGCACCAGGTTCTGGTCCTGGCATTCGGGGGTTCGAATCCCTCCACCCCAGCCAAATTAAAATAACGACCATCTGGTCGTTTTTTTAATTTAGTCTGCGGATCGAAGTGGCTTGAGAACCCCGATAAAGTGAGCTTTAGCGAACGAGGGGTTCGGCGGAGTGAGTGAAACAAAAGAAAGCGCGCTAGCATTTTCTTTTGTGAACGAACGGAGGAGCGAAGGGCTTTAGCCCGAAGCGATATCTCCCTAGCTCAAGCTCATATCCCGCTGAACAGCCTTAGCCTCATCCATAATCATCTGCATTAGATTCCTGACGAAATCTGGATTTAACCCCTCATCCTCGGCAACCCCAGCCCTATCATCTAGAACAGACTGTTCTCTGTTAGTATCAAAAACATCCTTACCTATTTGCTGCTTTTCCCGACCTATAATACATGCCGCTTCGAAACGCCTTGCTAAAAGTTTAATTATCTCTTGGTCTATATCGTCTATTATTTGTCGTTGCTGGTCTAATATCTCACTCATAGCCTACAATATATACTAATCAATATATTGTGAGCAAATTATCACCCAATCAGTTGACGACCGAAGCCTAACTGATATATATTTATATAAGTATGCATAAACAGTTTTTGAAATTAGCAGTAGTCACCCTATTGGCAGTATTTTTAGCGTCTACTATATCTCAGCCACCAGCCAAGGCAGACCCAGCTGGTAACAACATCATAATCAGCGAAGTTGAGTATGACCTATCAACTGATGAAAACGAATCAGAATGGTTTGAGCTGTATAATCCAACACCTTTCCCGATCGACATTAGCGGCTGGACGATACAAGAAGGCAATGGCACTGCCTATACTTTCCCAAATTATATCGTACAACCTGGCGCTTATGTAATTGTCACCAATGATCAGACTGAATTTAGCAATCGCCACCCTGGCGTGACGGCTGATCTAGAGATGGATCCAGGCGGATCAGGACTACTCAGGCTAAATAACGGCGGTGACTCACTAACACTACGCAACGGCCCAGTAGCGACCGGTGATATCGTTGACTTCACCGCCTGGGAAGACTACGTGGCTGGTTGGTCAGCCGAAGCTATCACCGATACTTCAGTCTGTCGTGACAGTTCAACTGATACCGATACTGGAGCCGATCTAAATGATAACTGTACGCCAACTCCAGGTACAGGAGATCTAACCTCAAAAGTCACAGTCGAGTTTTCTCAAGAAAATATAACCAGTCCAGAAGCTGGCCCAGTCGTTCAGCCATCAGTCACAGTTAGCGGCTTTTTAACTGCTCCTATGACACTGACCCTAACCGACGCTGGAGCTGGCACGGCCACAGCTGGCAGTGATTATACTCTAGCTTCACCAGCTACAATTACCTTACCTGCTGGACTGTACCTTCAAAATAACCTGAACTTCTCTGGTCTGACTATCAATAATGATGGTGATTTTGAGGGTGATGAAACAATCGTATTCAATATCAGCGGCATAACCGCTCCAGTCGAACAAGGTGACGCTAACGGCGATGCCAATACAAACGCCACGTTGACTTATACGATCACCAATGACGACACTCAACCAGTTGACGATCCTGACAACGGTTCTGATAACAGCGGATCGACCACTCAGCCAGAATCTCCAAAACCACAGCTGGCCAATACTGGCTCTTCGATCTACCTTCAGGCTGGGCTTGGCATAGCATTGCTTGGCATCGCGCTATTTATTAGAAAGGTTAGGTCGAGTTAGTATGTCCAAACAACCAAAAAACATCATATCTGTCACCGACTTCACGATGAAGTTTGGCAACAGGACAGTCATAAAAGACTTGAGCTTTACGGTCAAAAGAGGCGAAATCATCGGCTTTTTGGGTAGCAATGGCTCAGGCAAAACTACCACTTTGAGAGCCTTGCTTGGCCTTTATGAACCAACATCTGGCGAACTACTAATCGACGGCCAGCCCTACCGAGTCGATAGTGGCATCAGGCTAGGCTATCTACCAGAAGAGCGCGGTCTTTATAAAAAAGAGACTGTTATCGACGTTATGGTTTATTTTGGTGTTATGAAAGGCATGACTCGCCAAGCGGCTCGTGATTTTTCAGTTGAATTTTTAAAGCGAGTTGATTTAAGTGATAAGCTCAACACTCGACTAGATAAGTTATCGGGCGGACAGCAACAAAAAGTTCAGCTAGGCGTAACTATCATGAATGATCCTGAGCTAATGATACTAGATGAACCGACCAAAGGATTTGATCCGATCAATCGTCGACTTCTAATGGACATTATCGAAGAATTACACGCTAAAGGCGCGACTATCGTATTTGTGACTCACCAGATGGAGGAAGTCGAGCGACTTTGCGATAGCGTGATACTGCTAAAAGACGGTAAAGCCGTGGCTCACGGTCCTCTCAAGCAGGTCAAAAAGCAATTTGGTGGCGCCTCGATGGACGATATATTTGTAGAAGTTTACGGTAAAAATCAGGAGTCTGAAAATGAATAAAATGCACAACCTAGGCACGGTCATGCGCTTTGAGATCGTTAGAACTCTAAAAAAGAAGAGCTTCTGGCTGATGGCGCTTAGCTTCCCAGTGATTATGGGAATTATATTTGCAATCGTATTTTTCTCAGCTTCGGCCACAGATAAAGCTACTGAAGAATTAAAAAACCAGAAATTCAGCATCGCGGTGACTGATGATTCAAAGCTAATCAATCAGCAGCTGCTAGCGGCGCTAAAAGTACGCCAAGATTTAGATAAACCTAGCGCTATCGATGAAGTAAAGAGCGGCAAGCTCGATGCTTATTTCTTTTTCCCTAGCGATATCTCTAAGCAAAAAGTTGAACTATACGCTCAGGACGTTGGCATGTTCCAAAATAGTCGTTATGAAGCGGTGGCTTCGATGCTACTAAATCAATCAGTTGATCAGCAGATCTCGCCACAGCAAAAAACTATCTTGCAGAATAAGATCAAAACTGGGCTGACGACTTATCGTGACGGTAAGGTTTATGACAGTATCAAAGAATTGATCGCTCCAGGTATATTCTTGCTGCTATTTTACTCTCTAATAGCCTTCTTTGGTGGCCAGATGCTAACTAGCACTATCGAAGAAAAGGAAAATCGCGTCATCGAGATGCTACTAACTACCATCAAAGCCGAGGCACTGATAACCGGCAAGATATTATCGCTGGTTATATTAGCGCTCATCCAATCAGCCTTGATTTTGATACCGATTATCATCATTTATCTAGCCTTTGGATCGCAATTGCAATTACCAGACATTGATCTAACCAACATACCAGTTAATCCAGCGCGCGTGTCGATCGGGGCGGCTATATTTACATTTAGTTTCCTATTATTTACCGGCATTTTGGTGGCAATTGGTGCTATGATGCCAACCGCCAAAGAGGCTTCTAGTTGGTTTGGTGTCGTCATGATATTCCTGTTTGTGCCACTTTACGGAGCTAGCGCCCTGATATCTTATCCTGATTCGCTATTTGTTCATTTCTTGAGCCTATTTCCACTAACCTCACCGATTCCGCTGATGCTACGAAACGCCGTTGGTAATCTACCACTCTGGGAGGCGCTAACTGGAATTGGCATACTGATAGTCGCTACGGTTATCATCATGTTGCTAGCCGTCAAGATATTCCGCTACGGTGTTATGGAATATAACGGCCGCCTGTCGCTAAAAGTTCTGCGCTCTAGTCGCCGATCAGATAGCTAAATATTGCCAACTCTATAAAAAAACGTTAATATAAGCTTATGAAAGTAAGAATTGAGATCGATACCAAAACGTTCGTAAGATTTTGGCTAGTAGTAATCGGCTTTGGCCTAGCCGGATTTATGATTTATTCAGCTCGTGAAGCCTTGATGATATTAGGCACGGCGCTATTTTTGGCACTAGCTCTGAGCTATCCAGTCCATAAATTAGCCAACATGATGCCAGGTAAAAGCCGACTAGGCGGTACAGCCGTGGCCTTCGTATCATTGATAGCATTACTCGGTATGGTAGTTTGGTTTGTTATACCGCCAATCGTCCAGCAGAGTGCTAAATTTGCCCAAACCGTACCCGGGCTGATCGACCAAGCTAACCGTCAGTGGCATGGTGCGCGTGAGTTTATTGATCATAATGGCCTCAGGCCACAATTAGATCAAGCGACTGAAAACATCAAAAAACAAGCTACTCACTGGGCAGCCAACCTTGGTACCAACATTATCAGCAGTGTCGGTTCTCTGTTCTCATTCTTGGCAGCGCTATTCTTAGTCTTAGTACTAGCCTTTTTGATGCTACTAGAAGGTCCAACCTGGATGGAGCGAATCTGGAAACTGTATCACGACAAAGAGCGCATGGAACATCATAAAGACCTAACTCAAAAAGTCTACAGTGTAGTTACTGGTTACATAAACGGACAGTTAACGGTGTCTGGAATTGGCGCCTTTTGTGCTGGTGCGTTCGTGTTTGGCATGAGCTTCTTTGCGACTGATATCGATGCTAATTTAGCGATGCCGACTATCCTGATAACCTTTATATTGGCTTTGATACCGATGTTCGGCTCAACCCTGGCTGGCGCTACGGTCGGTTTAATGCTGATGTTAAGTAATATCGGTGCTGCAGTGGTTTACGTTATCTATTTCATAATTTACCAGCAGATTGAAAATAATTTCATCTCACCAGCTATCCAAGCCAAGAAAGTTGAATTATCAGCTCTAGCCGTACTAGCAGCCGTAACCATCGGTTTGTATGTCGGTGGACTAGTCGGCGGTGTGGTTGCCATACCAGTAGCTGGAACTGTTAAAGTTTTTGTCGATGACTATCTAGGTAGCAACAAAAAAGAAGCGCCAGCTGAAGAAAAGCCACTTAAATTAAAGCAACTTTTTCATAAAATCACTTCCAAAGATAAATAAATAATTAGTTTTGATAGCCCCAGATCGTGCCTGATGGCGTGTCACGTAGCGTGATGCTGTATTCTTCAGCTATCTGATCGCGGAGTTGGTCGCTGCGCTGCCAGTCGCTATTTTGCCGAGCTCGCTGGCGTTCGATTATCAGCTGTTTGGCCGAGTCATCGATGTCGGGCGTAGATCCTATTAGCGATAGCCCCAGTAGGTCGTCGATAGTTTCTAGTAGTTGTACTAATGAGTGACGGTGGATATTATCAAGCGATTTGTTTTCCAAGCGGTTAAATGACTGTTCGACCACCGCTAGAGCGCCTGGAGTGTCTAGGTCATTTGATAGCGCCTCGATAATAGCCTGCTTGGCGGCTAGTAAACTGACGCTATCATCAGTTGATTTTTTAGCATCGTCGACTAGTGTATCGTGAGTTTGATAGCGAAGTGCGGCGATGTTTTTCCAATTGTTGAGGCGATTTTGGGCCGACTGTAAAATTTCCCAAGTAAAATTGCCTTCAGTCTGATAGTGTTTTGACAAAACTAACAATTTAAAAGCGTCGATATCAAAACCACGTTCGGTGATGTCGTCTAAAGTATAAGTGTTGCCTAGGCTTTTGCTCATCTTGTGGTCGTCAACTTTGATGTGGTTGTTGTGTAGCCAAATGTTAGCAAATGGCTTGCCGGTTAGGCTCTCGGTTTGAGCGATCTCGTTGGTATGATGAACTGGTATGTGATCGATGCCGCCGGTGTGGATGTCTATTTGGTCGCCCAACGTGTCTCGAGCTATAGCGCTGCACTCTAGATGCCAACCAGGAAAGCCTTTGCCCCAAGGGCTGTTCCATTCCATGTCTCGCTGGGAATCTTGGGGTGAGAATTTCCAGACCGCAAAATCAGTTGGGTTGCGCTTACCGGCCATACTGACCCTAGCGCCAGCTTCTAGGCCGTCGACGTCGAGTCGGGCTAATTTGCCGTAGTCGTCTAATTTACTAGTATCAAAATACATGCCGTCATCAGTCTTGTACAAAAAGCCCTTATCATCAAGCTGCTTGGCAAATTCGATCTGTCGATCGATACAGTCAGTCGCCGCCACCAAATGATCTGGCTCGACTAATTTTAATAGTTCATAAGCCTCATATTTAGCGATCTTGGTGTATTTGTCAGCTACTTCCCAAGCGGTCATATCCTGCTGACGAGCGCCCTGTTCCATCTTATCCTCACCACTATCATCATCGCTGACCAAGTGGCCGACATCAGTGACGTTTTGAGTTCGCTCGACTTGATAGCCAGTTTCGCGTAGTAACCGTACTAAAACATCCCAATAGATGTAGCCCAGCCAATTGCCAATGTGTGGATGATTATAAACTGTCAGACCACAGGTATATATCTTAACTTTTTTGTCTTCGAGCGGCTTTAACTCTTCTAGCTCGCGACTCATGGTATTATATAGTTTCATTAGTTATATTTTAGCACGATTTTTTATTAATCTATTTGTTTATCGCTAGCGCTTTGCTATACTATGGTTATGGTTAAGGAGGGTTTCGGTAAGCACCGACGTTTATCGCGGTGGTTAACAACGCTAGCTGTAGTAGCAGCTTTTAGCGGTATTTTATTTTTTGGTATCAAAGTATTTGCAGTCGCTGTGCCGACGGTGTCCTTTAGTAGCACCGAACCACAGCCATTTATAGGTGAGGATTTTAATTTCACTGTTAATTTTGATAACACTGGCGATAGCGCTGGATACGGCCCTTATATTGATGTGATTGTGCCAGGCGACGTCATCCTGAACTCAGCTCAATACGTTGGCTCTGGCCTGCCGCTGGGCACACCGCTGGTATTTCCAGTTGGCTCACCGTCATGCGTAGCGCACCCATACGCCAAAGACAATACTGGCGCGCCAGCCGAAGTTTGTTTGCCGAATAACCCTAGTGTTGGAGCTAAATTGTACGCTGTTAAATTGCCTTTTGGTTCATTTGTTGATGAGCAGACTGCAGCTGATATCGAATTTTCAGCCACTATGAGCTCAACCGCCGCTATCGGCGTGCCACAGCCGATTACTGCTCGTGGCGGATTTTACTTAGGTCAAGATCCACTCAACAACCCTACAACCGATCCTTCATTTACTGGTAATCAAGCCGCTCACGATGTCACGCCATCGGTTATGCGTATCACTAAAACTTACATGAATGATTACCTGTCAAATGAGCCAGAGATTAGCTTGGGTGTTAATAATCAGCAGATCTTCCGTCTATCTGTTGACGTAGCTGACGGCGCAACTGTCGATAACGTAACTGTTCAAGATACGCTGGCAGCTGAATTTACTAGACTAGGCGAGCAGGCCATCACCGCTGGCGGCGTTAATAATAGTAGTGGTCAAAACGTTGATATTACTTGGCCAAGTATAACTGGCGGCCCAGGCGCTATCGACGCCTCAGTTGAAGTCAGATTCGCCGTACCGCTAGACGCTAATGGCGCACCAGTCGTTAATGATACTAATGGATATATAAATACAGTTGGTAACAACGCAACTGTCGATGGATCTTATCAATCAAATGCCCTACCTCAACAGACTACTTCGCTAAATGCGCCGATTAATATTAAGCCATTAATAACTCAAAAAACTGTCGCTATTCAAACTGACAATGGTGCGGCTGGCTACACGCCAGGTGACACTGTTAGATACACTGTCGAAGCTTATGTCAGTGATTATCATGCCTTAAGCAATTTACAAATTACCGATATCACCCCTGATGGCATCACTTACCAAGCTGGCTCATCGACAGTTGAGCTGACTCAGGCTGGTGCGACCAATACTCTAGCTATCACGCCGACGGTGACAAACGATACGCCAGGTGCTGGTCAAACGACCCTGCTCTACGACCTATCGGGCCAAGGCAATATCATTGGTGGTTGTTTTGTGACCAACGCCACTCCTGATTGTGATGTTAGAAATGAGGGTCGCACTAAAGTTCGCATCACTTTTGAAGCGACGATTGACGATACCTATGCCAATAATGATCCGATTGACCAAAACGATACTTTAGCCAATAACGTTTCCAGCCAGGCTGATCTACTAAACAACGATTTAACCGATAGTGGTGACGATATTGGCGATGATAGCAGCGCTTCTCTACGGGTTCAGCGTGGATCGATCCAAAAATCACTTTACGCTGTTAATGGCTCGACCAGCCTACCGACTGAATTATCGGTCGGTGATGTCGTGACTTATCGCTTACAATACCAGTTGCCATCAACCGACGTTAATGAATTGGTACTGGATGACTTTTTGCCTTTGCCGATGTTTGAAGCCAGCGAAGTTGCTAATTTTGACCCTAGTATACCAAAAGGCACCATCCCAGCAGCTGGGCAGAGTAACTTTGGTCCGCTAGAAACTTTATATGATTTCAATAACTCTACGCCAACCCTAACCACTGAATCAGGCAATGTGGTTCGATTCTCTTACCCAGCGATTAACGACTCGAACAACGACGATCGAGTGGTTGATATATTATTCAGCGTCACTATCCTCGATAAGGCTTATGCGCCGAATTTATTTGTTAGCAACTTTGCCACCGCTACCGAGAGTAGCCAGGTGTCTGATTCGACTAGCACCAATGCTTTGACGCAAATCCAGCTTGGTATACCACAGTTGACCATAACTAAAGGCGCGGTCGCCAGTTCGAACCCTAACGCCGTGTTCTCACCGACGCCGAATGCTCCAGTCAGCTTCAGCGCGCCTGGCACTAGCGGCTTACGATTTAGCGGCACCATCACCTCAGCTGATTTAGCCAATCAACCAATCAACAGTGGTATCAGCAACACCGACGGTGGCGATATCACTACCTTTGCTATTGTGATCGAGAATGAGGGTGACAACCTGGCTCATGAGATTGAGATTACTGATAGTCTACCAGCTGGTTACGTTGAGCCGGCCGGCGGTTATAATTTACATGTCAGCAACGGAGCTGGCACGGTACTGCCACACACCAGCGTTGGCGGTGGTAGCGGCCTATTCGATCAGGGCCTAAGTATTGCACCAGAACTACCGGGCAGCGAGACTGATGGTACCAACGTCATAGTTATCACATTTGACGCGCAGCTCGATAGCAGCGCGCTAGTCGGCAATACGCTAACCAATACAGCCAATATAACTAAATTCACGGCTCAACCAGCTGGTGTCAACTATGTCAGCGATCCGACCACCTTCCAATCAACCGCCGACACCACCACGCCTGAGCCAACTATGACTTACTCCGTGACGGGTACGGCCGATCCGTCGACCGCCGGCAACCGCGTCGCTATCGGCGAAGAAGTTACCTACACCACGACCATCACCTTGCCCGAAGGCTACACGCCCGGCGCCAAGTTAAATGGCTCATTTAGCAACTGTCTAGCTTTAACTCATCTTGATAGCCTAACCCCAAGTAGCGGCGTATCAACTAGCAGTGACTTTAATACCGCCCTGACTAACGCTAACGTGACGAACGATGGCAGGCAGTTTGAGATCGATCTAGGCAACATCACTAACGCCGATACCGACAATGACGTACCAGACACGCTGACACTGGTTTATCGCGGCATTCCAACCAACTCATCGAGCTGTAATGCTGGCAATACTAGAGGCGCTAACATGAATTTCACTTGGGACACCGACGGTAGCGCAACTGACAATGCTCAAGTTGTCATCGCCGAGCCAAATATCACCACCAACAAAGTATTCACAACTAGTGGCGGCGATGCTGGCGACACCAAGACTGTCCGCTTGACGGTTCAAGGTACCAGCGGTGCTAACCGCTCAACCGCTCATAATGTGGTAACGACTGATGATTTAACGTCAACTAATTTCAATTATGCTGGTAATCTAACCAGCGTCAGCGGCCCAGCGCCAACTAATATGTCAGAATCTGGCGGCGTGGTGACGTTTAATTGGGATAGCTTAGCGCCAGGACAGACCGCTGTTGTCAGCTTTGACGTGGTGCTTTCAGCCAATACACAAGCCGGTCAGACTTATCCAAATACCGCCAACACTACCTGGAAGAGCCAAGCTAGCGATCCAACTGGCGTCGATACCTACAATTCACTGGCTTGTCGGCGTACCGGCAACACTGGCGATTGCGGTGGTAATGCCAATGATTATCGATCAAACGGCAGTGCCAATATAACAGCCACCAGTCTAACTCATAGCAAATCAATCGTCGCCACCAGCGAAGACTCTACGACTGGCAATAACGCCACCATCGGCGAGGTGGTTCGCTATCGCCTAGTCACGTCTATACCTGAAGGTACGCAAACCGATTTGAAGCTAAACGACCAGCTACCAAACGGCATGAGCTTTATCGACGATGGCAGTGCCCGAATGGCTTTGGTGTCAACTAACGGCGCGATTACTTCGTCAACCATAAGTGGTGCTGGACTAGCCGTCAGCGGCGGTACTGCCAACATTAACTCGATCACACCAACATTCGCTGTGCCAGGTAGCGCTATCAGCGGCGGACCATTTAATAGCGGCACTGATCCAGTCTTTGAGCTTGGCAACATCTCCAACACCGACAACGACGCTGATAATGAATATGTCGTCATCGAATTTAACGTGCTGGTGCGCGATGAAGCCACTAACATACGTGGTGCCGCGCTAACCAACACTTACGGCGCCACCATTAATGGCACATCAGCTGGCGCCAACAACAGCACGGCGCTGACTGTCCAGGAACCCGACATTAGTCTAGACAAAACAGTTGGCACCGCGCCAGTTGACGCCGGTGACGAAGTCGTCTACCACATAATCATCACCAACCAAAACGGCGCCAATGTCATCACTGGCCACGACCTCAGCTTTAGCGATCAACTAAATACGCATTTGCAATTTGTTGCTATCGATAACGTCGTCGCTCCAGCCTACGTCACACTTGATACTTCAGCTACTAGCGGCCAAGATGTATCAGCTAACTTTGCTGATCTGCGCCCAGGCGACAGCGTATCGTTTGATATTCGAGCTACCGTCAGAGATAGCGCACCAGCCAATTTCATTGTGCCAAACACTGGCGAAATCGAAGCTTCATCTCTACCAGGCGACGGCACAACATCCAATCCAACCGGCTCGAACGCACCAACCGACAGTGAGCGTACTTACAACGGCAGCAGCACCGCCAACACCCAACTTGGTCCACCATCGATTGAAAAACAGGCGCCAAGCGCCAGTGAATACGTTATCGGTGCGACAGTTGAATATCCAATCGTTATCCGTGTACCAGAAGGAACTACTCAAAATGTCAGCGTTAGCGACCAATTGCCAGCCGGACTACGCTATGAATCATTTACGCTCGATACTGCTGGCTTTAGCGGCACTATAGCTAACAATCCACCGATAGTCACCGCACCAGCCGCTACGCCAGGCGCTGATGGCGAAGACGCTACATTTAACTTTGGAACCATTAACCTAGCCGGCACTAGCGGTAGCTACGGCCAATTCCGCCTGTTAGTCACCGCTAGAGTAACTGACAATTCAGCAGCTGTTTACGAAGGCGCTACTCTAACCAACGGCGCTAGCCTGACTTATACCAATCCAAACAATGACCAACCAGCTACCATAACTAGCCCAACTACGCCATCAATTACTATTCACGAGCCATCACTAACTACCGCCAAGACCCTGGCTGATCCGACCGCACCACGTCACGTTGGCGATGTACTAAGCTACACTGTAAATATCTCTAACACTGGCCAAGCAACTGCTTATGAATGGCAAATTGACGATACGTTGCCAGAGTATACTAGTCTAACTACTCAACCAGCCTGTAGTAGTGGCGGATCAGCCGTTAATATCAATTCATCGATCAACGGCGGCGTATTGAATATCCAACCAAATCCATTAGCTGGCAGCTCACTAGCAGTTGGTGATTCGGTGACCTGTACATATCAACTGACCATCACAGCTGGCGCTTTGGCGAGCTCCACATATACCAACACCGCTGATGCCGACTGGCGTAGCGCACCAGCCGCTGATCCAGTTAGTCGACTATACGATGACAGCACGCCTCTAGCGGTCGACGGCACTCAAGACACAGATACAGCCAACTTCACTATGGACGGAGCTGTTATTGCTAAATCAAATGGTGGCCTAGACACTGCCGTGGTTGGTCAAAACATACCATATACTTTGACGGTTAGCATCCCAGCCGTAACGGCTAACGACTTTACGGTAGTCGATACGCTACCAGCTGGTTTGATATTTAACAATGACGCGGTAGTAACTGGCACTAGCGGCCTAAGTCTAGCAATTGGTGGTCCAAATGACGGTTCGGCGCCGACTACCCTGACATGGACTAATAGCTCACTGGTCGGTAACGGCACACCAATTACTATCACCTACACCGCCCGAGTTGCTAACGTCGCATCAGTTCAAGACGGCGTTAATCTCGAAAACACCGCCGAACTATCTTATGTCGATTCTAGCAGTACTACCGTGACTGCCCCAGGCGTACACAGCGATGTTGACGTGACTGAGCCAGTTTTGTCGGTTAATCTAACCCAAGACAACACTACGCCGCACTATGGCCAAACTGTGACTTACACGGCGACTATTGATCATGACGCCAGTAGCACAGCTGATGCTCATGATCCGACTATGAGTTTTAGTATTCCAAATGGTATGACGTTTGATCCTAATTCGGTCAATCTACCAGCTGGCTGGACAGTCAACGTTAGCGGCCAAAACGTTACAATTAGCGGCGGTCAATTACCGCTTGGCGATAGCGCAACAATAGAGTTCAGTGCTCAGGTTAATCAGCCAGACAGCGCAGCGGCGCTTGGCACTACTTTGACGGTTTCGCCTGAAGTAACTTGGTCATCACTAGCCGGCAACGCGGTTGGTGAGCGCACTGGCACTGGTGGACTAAATGATTATCGAACCAATGATTCAAGTAGCGCTACTATGAGCGGCGTTGATATGACAGTTCAAAAAACCACCACTTCAACTAGTCTGATACCTGGTCAAGCTATCGTTTATTCCCTGGCCTATGAAAATACTGGTAACGCCGAGGCTCATGATGTCGTACTAACCGACATAGTGCCAGCTGGTACAACATTTGACGTAGCTGGCTCGACTGCTGGTTGGTCATGTAGTGACGGCGCAGCAGCTGAGACGGTTTGTACTATCAATGTCGGCAACGTCGCAGCTGGAGCTAACGGCACGGTTAATTTCGCCGTTAATGTCCTAGCAGTTGAAGATCTAGAACGCGATCAACAAGCCGTAGCCAACGGCGCATCGATTGCAAGCGCTGACAGTGATGGGCCTGATCGTCAGTCTAACGATAATAGCAGTAGCGTCAGCACACCATTTGAGATTACTGACGTGGCAATTGACCTAAGCCTGACACCAAGTAGCGTGGTCGGTAGCAAAGATTTCACCTACAATCTGTCGATTACTAATAACGGTCCAGACGAATCGACCAACAATATCGTCACAGCCGTCATACCGGAAGGCGTTGATTATGTCGGTAGCTCGGCCGGTTGTACATATGACGCGGCAACTCGAACTGTAACTTGTGACTTAGCTACCCTAGCCAACGGCGACAGCCATGAGTTTACCATCGACGTTACGGCTCAAGCACCGGGTGAATACAACCTATCAGCCGCAGTTAGAAACGACCAGCAAGAGTCCAGTCTGGACAACAACCCAGCCCAGATCAGCACCGCGGTCAATCCAGTTGATCTAGAAGTTAGCCAATCAGTTGACAATGATAGCCCTGTGGTCGGTGATGAAGTCGAGTTTACTATCAATGTTAAAAACAACGGTCCAGACGTAGCTACTGCCGCTATGCTGCGCAACTTATTGCCGGCTAATCTAAAGGCTTTGAGTATCGAAACCGACACTGGCAGCTGCGACTTAGCTTCGCTTGAATGTCAGTTGGGCGATCTACTTAACGACCAATCAGTGACTATCCGAATCAAAGCTCGTGTACTTAGCGCTGGCAGCTTCTTGTTAGGCTCTAAAGTATCAACCACCAATTACGACACTGTCGGCGCCAACGACTTAGCAAACATCGAACTAAACGCCGTCACACCACTAGCTAGAACTGGCCAAAACATTGCCATTTGGTTAATCAGCATAATCGGACTAGCTGGCGCAGCCGTCTATACTAGGTCGCGCATCAAGGCTTAAATTAGTCAGTTTTTTGATCAGACTCTAATTCGTCTAAAGCTTTTTCAGTAGCGGTGATTAATTCGTCGACGGCTGTTTGGTATTCTTCATAAATTCTAAAGCCAGCAGCGTAGGCGTGGCCGCCGCCGCCAAAGTAGCCAGCGATTGTATCAGCCACTGGGCTATTGCAGCGTAGACGGGCTGTCAAGCGGCCGTCAGGGTAGGTTTTGATGACACAACCGACCTCAACACCCTCAACTAGGCGTAGTTCATCACCAATCAAGGCGCCTGGGTTATATTTGTCACTACAAGCCCTGATTTCATCAAATGGCACGTGAACCAAAGCTAGCCTGCCATCACATAGATATTCGATTCGTTCGATCAATTTCGCCTTGTAGGCCAAGATCTCGGGTGATTTCTTCATAAATTCGCGTCGGCGCTCTTCGATAACAGCGTTTGAAGCACCTAGAGATGCTAATTTAGCAGCTACTTCGAAACTAGACGCATCAACGTCTTGGGTGCTTAACCCCAAACTATCACTCATGATCGAAGCCATCATATGCTCAGCCGCCTGAGGATTGATCGACCAGCCAGCCTGAGTGGCTAAATTGTATATAACATGGCTGGTGGCGACGACTTTTTGATTGATCATGGTATGCTCAAAACTGAGCGTACTGCTAGCTACGTGATGATCTAGCACCACTACTGGATGAGTCTCAAGAAAATGCCTAACACCAGGCGTTTCCAAAACCTTGCCTAGTAATATATCGGCGCTGGTATCAACTATAATTGCTATATCAAGATCTCCCAATATCTCTTCAAGCGCCAAAGCACTACCTAACGAATCACCATCAGGTATTTCCGGCTGAACCACCACTATTCTCTGGGCTTGATCAATAATTTTTATAGCGTTTTTCATATCTTCCATGATTATCATTGTAGCAGATATTGTAAATAATACTCTAGTATGATATAATAAAGAGGTAAACAAGAGGAGCTAAAAATGAGTGTAAATCACGAGAATATCAACCCGCAAGATGGCAATAATAATGAAGATATGCCAGACATGAGACGTATCGCTAGCAAAATAAATAGAGCAGATGAATCACAGGGCTCATTATACACCGAGCAGTGGCAGTGGTGGAGTATCGACGAAGACAACGAATACGAGTATCATCCTGAGCCGTATTATCCTGAGCCAGCAGAACTAAGCCCGGAAGTACAAAATCGCCTAGTAAGAGAAGTATTGGACAAAATGAGTAGAGACTTGGAACCTGAACCAACCCCAATAGATTATGAACCCTACCCTGACGATTACAGGGTGCCTAGCTTCACAACAAACCCAGATCTAGAAGCATCATTCGAACGCCTGCTTAAAATAGTAGGGGCAGAAGAAACAGTAGATCCAGAGCCTCATGCCGAGCAGCAAGCTACTTCAGATATGAGTTACGAATACGATACCGCAGAAGAAACCGGTGCGATAGTCTTTGGCTTACTCAACAGAATAGAAGATCCAGAAAATAACTAACCTACAGCGATCGACGGCCTTCTAGGGCGTGCGATAGGGTGATCTGATCGGCGTATTCTAGATCAACACCGACTGGTATGCCGCGTGCTAGGCGGCTGATGGTGATTTTTAGTCCGGCTTCTTGGATGTAACGCTGCAAGAAAAGCGCGGTTGATTCGCCTTCAACTGAGGCGTTAGTAGCGATAATTACTTCTTCGACTTTGTCTTTTTTGATACGTTCGATTAGTTCTGGTATATGTAATTGCTCTGGGCCGATGCCGTCAATTGGCGAAATCGCCCCGCCCAAAACATGATAAGTTCCCTTGTATTGACCAGTGCGCTCAATCGCCACGATGTCGAGCGGCTCTTCAACTATAGCGATTAGCTGGCGATTACGGCTTTCATCAGAGTACAGCGGCGACACTTCCTCGCCTTCACTGATCAACGCAAACGTCACCGGACAAGTCTTCACCCTATCATGTAGCCTTTCCAGGGCCAGAGCCAAGCTCTCGGCCCGTTTTGGGCTACGCTTTAACACCGCGTAAGCATAACGCTCAGCGGTGCGCACGCCAACACCAGGTAGAGTACCTAGCTCATCGATTAGCGTAGTTAAAGCTTTTGGTAATATCTGCATCAGACTTTTATAGTGGCAGGTTGCCTAGTCCACCCATTAGTGGCTTCATAGTCTCAGCAGCGACTTCTTGAGCCTTAGCTAGACCGTCACGAACTGCGATCTCAACCCAGTGCTCTAGCTGCTCGATATCGTCTAGGTCAACCATTGATGGATCGATTTTAACTGATTTAATCTTTAATTCACCGGTAATTTGTACTACCACTGCGCCGTCACCAGCCTCTACTTCGACGATGTCGTTAGCCAATTTTTTCTGCGCCTTGCGCAATTGTTGTAGCATCTTCACTTGATCAAGTGCCATAATTATTCCTCCTTAATTTCTCTTCTAAATTATACCTTATTGTTGGCTGATTTTGTAGATGTAAAAACGATCAGCCTCCTGGGATCGACCGTCGACCAAAATCTCTTGTAGTTGCCAATTTTCAGGAATCGAATTTTGATATTTAAAATCACGACTGACATAGACTTTGCCTGGGCCAGCATCAGCCGCTTCGACATAATCTAACTTTGATGAATACTTAGTTAGAGCGTCGCACAGAGGCTTACCGGCTTCGGCCGTCACTAGCATAGCTGGCTCTGAGTCTTTTAGTGATTTATTTATCAATTTTAGATCAACACTATGCTGTCTAACCACTTCTGGCAAGAATCGATAGCCATTGATATAACGATCAATGCCACCGATAGACATTACACCAACCAAACCGATGATTAACAGCAGACCAGTGACCCTAGCGTAAGGGTTTCGAGGAAATAGCGAATACCATTCACTGATCAAAGTCTCCATACCCATAGCCAGCAGTATAAACATCGGCACAGTGATGATGGTCGTCAGCTGCGGCTTGAGCACCAACAGCGGAGCCGCTAGAACGATCCAAGTAGCTATCATATAAAACCGAGCAGTGTGGCCGTGCCTGAGAATACTAGCAAAACCTAGTATGGTTAACAGTAGCCCGCTAGTACCAATGATTGGCATAATTTGCCCATCGATCACACTCGGAGCTACCCAGATAAAGGCATAAAGCAGAGATTTTAAGTTACTATTTATCGTCCAAGTCAGACCATCTAGACCCAGTATTTGAGACGTAAAAGCCGGATTGGTCATCAATAGATAAACTAGCGGCGATACAAAGATCAGTCCAACAATAACCGCTGGCAACCAACTCAGGCGATTCTTTTTAGCTAATATGAAATAACGAGTGTGCGGATGGATTAACGCCACGAGCAGTAGACCCAATATAATGTACCAAAAATACGGCGTATACAAGCTGAGCGCCACACTAAACGCCAGTAAAACTTTCCATAGCCTAGAATATTTAGCTTTTTGAAATACCAAACTAGCAAATAGCAAAATAGTAGCTGAATACAGCACATAAAGTATATTGCTAGAAAATTGCTGAGCGATGAAAATGTACTGGCCAGTTGTTAGCATAATAAACATCGACAGTATCGAAACGTTTGATTTGAACCAGCGCCTGAGCAAGAAGAAAATCGCAAAAGAAGTGACAATTGACAGTAGTATTACCGGCAATTTGATACTAAGTATACTAACACCAAAAATTGAAAAAGAAGCTAATTGTAACAAGTGAAGCGGTAGATTAGTCACTGCTAGTGATGATGGGTGAAGTAGGTTTAACTGATTAGTTGCTTGAATATTATTTACTTCTTGAGCTGACAACCCTTCGGGTGCATAGAAACTAGCCGCTACTACCGAAGCGATGAAAATTAGCATCAAAGCACCATAGCCAATGATGTAACGGCTGCGATACAAAAAAAGTTTAGATAAAGCTAATTTTTTCACTGCATTCATTGTAACATCTATTCGTGTTTTTTATCTAGCGATATGAAACGCAGGCGTTCTGGGTGGAAGTATAGCTGGACCTTGCCGACTGGACCGTTACGATGCTTGGCAATGATCAGGTCGGTGATATTCTGAACTTCTGGATTGTCCGGCTGATAATAACCAGGGCGATAGATAAAGGTAACTAAGTCGGCATCCTGCTCAATCGATCCTGACTCACGTAGGTCACTTAGCTGTGGTACTGGCGGTTGGCGACTTTCAACTGAACGTGACAACTGGCTCAAGGCGATAACTGGCACATTTAGCTCACGAGCGATCAATTTCAAACCACGAGATATTTCTGAAACTTCCTGAACACGGTTGCCGTTGTGATTGCCGGCTGCCTGCATCAGCTGCAAATAGTCGACTATGATCAATCCCAGCGGATGTTCATGATGTTTACGACGGGCCTTGGTGCGCATCTCGAGCACACTTAGTCCCGGTTTATCATCGATGTAAATCGGCGCTTCGGCCATCTCACCCATAGCTTCGGATAGCTTTGAGAAATCATCACCGCTCAAATTACCAGTGCGGATATTCCAACTATTAACTCCCGAGGCATCAGCCAACATACGATCAACTAACTGCTCCTTACTCATCTCGAGACTAAAGAACAGCACTGGCTTTTTCTCAATCGTCGCCACGTTATAAGCTAAGTTGGTCACTAGGGCTGTCTTACCCATTGCAGGTCTTGCGGCGATGATGATTAGGTCGCTGCGCTGCAAACCGGCGGTCATATTATCTAGATCTTTATAGCCAGTCTTGATACCACGTAGACTGCCCTTATTTTTGTGTAGCTCTTCGATACGATCAAAGCTTTCGGTCAAAATACTTTCTAATGTAACTAGGTCTTGCTTTAATGATTGATCAGACACGCTGAACAACTCGGCCTCGGCCTTTTCTAACAACTCCTGAGTAGTAGTTGACTCATCATAGCCCAGCTCTGATATATCACCGCTAGCTTTGATCAGACGTCGACGAACGGCTTTTTGCGACACCATTTCAGCATAAGCTGCGGCGTGAGCTGCAGTCGGCACATAGTTGGTTAGTTCCGTTAGATAAGCCGAACCGCCCACCAAGTCTAGTTCGTCTTTTCGCTTTAATTCATCAGTTAGAGTTAGTAGGTCAACTGGTTTATGCTTCTCAAACAACCGGATCATGGCCGCAAAGATGATGCCATGATTTTTATCATAAAAATCATTTGGCTTAACAACTTCGGCCACATCAGTCAGGGCTTCCTCGTCAATCAAAACCGCACCGATCAGACTCTTCTCGGCGTCGAGGTTTTGCGGCGGTAGCTTACCAGCTGGTTGTTGTTTGGTCATTGGTTGTTCCTGGGCTATAAATAAGCAAGGTTGTTAACGACACTTTCAAACGAAAGCTCGACCCAAGCCTATGTGTACCTCTTTCCGTTATAGCGTATGGTATATTCATCGTCTATCATGGCGAAATTAAACTGATAGTGACCGTCTTCGTAGTCATAAATAACCAGAGCCCCCTGTTGCCAGTTCTCATAATACTTCGTCGGCTGGCCATTTGCTGGGTCAACCGAGCTATTATATGACGGTACATAGCCATCAATCCTACAAAGCACTGGGCAAGTAGCAGCTAGGTACATTTGCCTCGTCTGAGGATCTGTGTTGTAAGTCGCCTCAGCTCTATGTGAATGACCCTGGATTATATTCCTATTATGATTTCCCCTTTTGTTACCTAGTCTATAAGACGTACTGCCATTAGCAACAGCTAACGTACCATGAGTAAAGGCTAGATCAGGCTTGTATCTGTATTCAGCTGTTCCATAAGTGCCATGAAATTCCCAACCTATTTTATCTAGCTGTAAAATATTCTTATACGCCAGCATAGACTCATCTTCGCCAACTCTCTTAATACCATACAGGGGCATAGCACGTTTTATTACAAAATCAGCAAATCGCTTAACGTGATTGCTGTCTACGGTGTGCCTTTCAGCTCCAGGCGTAGCTTCTGTAAGATCGCCAAAGTAGTTGTGGGTTCTCTGGAAGGAGGCATTTAGTACTCCGCGGAATTGATCGCTGTCTGGGTCAAAGTGAGTAGATAGATCGGGAAAGTCAGTTGTATCACCACCGTCCACTAATACATCAGGGCCAATTGCTCCGGCAAACCTAGTGGCCACAGCAATAGCCTTTTCGTCGTGAATCGGATATAACTTATTGTCTATATTTCTATAGCCTATCTGGGCGTCACTTACCATCAATATGACTTTATAATTTTCATTGCGAGGCCTCTTGCCTAAAGGCTCAACGTGCATCACGTCGATATCAAATACATCCGACAGGTCACGTTCAAACCTATAGGATTGCTTCATAACATATTCCCCGTTTTCCTTAACGGGCCAGGCTGATTTCGGAACAGCCCTGTAGCCTTCAGGTGCTACTATCTCGCTCATATAACTCCCTCCAAGTTTATTTCTTCTCCCCCGCCCATTATAGCGGAAACTGCTGCTAACTTTTCGTCACTGGGCGGTTTTTTGTCAGCCCGAATGACGATCTCGCTATCAGCAACAAAGTCCTCAACTATACTACTTAGTATACTACGAAATTTTATATCGTCTAGTTTTTTGGCAGCGAATTTATTGCCAGCGTAAATGATTAGCTGGTTCTGATCTTGAGAATAACCACACTTGCTGAGCAAGCTATGCAGACCAGCCGATGCGCTGGATGATTTGTCTAGCAAAACTTGCCAATCTAATTTTGCGTTAGTGGCTACTTTTGGTTTGGCGGCTGGCTTAGGCTGATCTTTTTTAGCCTTTGACTCAGGCTTTTTCGATTCTTCAGGTTCTGGAGTTTTAACAGCAGTTTTAATAGCAGTTTTTGGCTGCTGGGCTACAGCTGGCATACTTTTGGTTGGTTTAACAGCTGGTTTTTTAGACACAACCGGCTGGATAGTTTCAGTAGATTGGTTCAAAAATATAGTTAACAATTTCAAGTCAGGATGCGGATGGCGATTGACCTCGATCAGTTGATGAATTAGCCTGATATTCTCAGGATTATCAGCTAATTGCTGGCGCAAAGTTGATAGCAACTGGTTGGAAATAATCAGTGGATCGACGCCGTCTGATTCTAATGATTTTAGTATGTCCAAACTAGTCGCAAAATCTTTGTCATGATAAGCCTGGATCAGCCGCTCGATGGCTTGCTGGCCAGTCAGACCCAAATGAGCCGCCACATGATCAGACGATAGCGAATCAGTCTTTGAAGCTACCACCGACAGTTGATCAAGTAGGCTGATAGCATCTCGAAAACCGCCATTTGAGCGCTCAGCGATTAGATCAGCCGCCGCTTCGTCGAGTAAAAAACCCTCACTTTTAGCAATATTGATCAGCTGTTTGGCGATAACTGATTTTGAAATTGGTCGAAAATAAAATTGCTGAACTCGGCTCAAGATCGTGGCTGGTAGTTTATC
>PDWI01003665.1_pt1 | contig 21455 bp, 14 predicted proteins | sample 1430891 | NCBI WGS metagenome assembly PDWI01 (sample SAMN01162508, study PRJNA174530) | Oral metagenome, whole genome shotgun sequencing project. | biome: Marine environment; feature: Marine mammal; material: Swab sample of the gingival sulcus; isolation source: swab sample of gingival sulcus... | reverse complement strand
GGGGTTCGTAACATGTTCTCGACGAACGAAGAGAGGAGTCATCCCTCTCTCTCCGCTGAAAAGAGGTACTTTAGTTAAAATAACTAAAGTGCTTTTTTTTACCTCAAAATGGGATAGACATACTTTTTTAGGGTGGTATCAGTATTTTAAATGGTATGATATAGGAAAATGGCATTTTGCCAAGGTGGATAAGCCCATTGTAACATTACAATAGCACTTTGCCAGGGTGGATAAGCCCATTGTAACATTACAATAGCATTTTGCCAAGGTGGTTAAGCTCATTGTAACGTTACAATAGCACTTTGCCAAGGTGGTTAAGCCCATTGTAACGTTACAAAAGCATTTTGCCAGGGTGGCTAAACTCTATTGTAACGTTACAATACCTCTTTGCCAAGGTGGCAAAATATACTATCCCGAAAAGTACTTTGCACCCCTGCAAAATGGTTTTCGGCATACAGAAAAGTGCTTTGCACCCCTGCAAAATGGTTTTCGGTGCACCGAAAAGTGCTTTGCACCCCTGCAAAATGGTTTTCGGCATACCGAAAAGTGCTTTACACCCCTGCAAAATGGTTTTCGTCGTACCGAAAAGTGCTTTGCACCCCTGCAAAATGGTTTTCGGCGTACCGAAAAGTGCTTTGCATTCCTGCAAACCAAACTATGCCTGTAAAAAATACTTATAGTAAATTAGCTTAAGAAGCAGAAGAGGGTGGAAAGCCTATTATATCATTGGGAATCTTAATTTATCCAATTAAAGAATCCAATTTTCCTTTCTTCTACAAAATAAAAATTCGCTGTAGCTAAGATTATATCTTGTTTTTCTTTTGGGTAAATTCAGATTATAACTGGTATTGTTTATTAAAAAAGATGCGAAATAGGATAAAAACAGTTTAATGGTATATTGGCATACGTTTTAATAAATATTCTACACTAAGTAACCAGCTATTTCTATGCTTTAATAAAGGTTTTCTTGTTCGAGAATAAATGTTCTGTTCGTTATGAAATACATCGATAAAAACGGTGTAGAAAAATAATGTTTGTTCGGTAGTTACACCTTCTGAAGTTCCTTTGATATCATCTCCATCAATTTTTCCTTTTATCTCAGATTCTGAAGATAGATATTTACGAAATGTGTATTCTATATTACTAAAAATGATATAATCAACACCTAAACAGTTTTGTAAATCTGCAATTGGTATCTGGTTTAATTTGGTGATTTCAATACCTGATGCCTTTAGCAAAGTATTGGTTTCTCTTGGAGTTTGTAATTTTAAAGGAGAGATGTTTTTTGTTTTGCCTTGCAAATATCTGTAAACTCTGCTTTGTGCAAAGTAAGCTTTCTCATCAGTATCAAGCGAACCATCTTCACCCCACATAAAAGGAATGGGTAGAATGGCTATTTTATTTTTCTCAATCTCTCTTTTTATTAATTTTTTAGGCGAAGTAAATGCTGTAAAATGTTGCACTTGTCCATCTCTGAATATGATTTTGTTTAATCGCTTTTTATTTACCGTATTCATAAATGTGGTACTAGGCAACAAATAATCCACTTCTTTATCAGTTATCTTTTGGATTTTAACATTCAAGGTATCTCCATTAAGAAAAAAAATCTTATCGAAATTCGATTTATTTTGTCCAGAAGCAATTGCTCCTGCTAGCATGAATAGTATGAATATCAATTTTCTCATAGTAGCTTATTTTTATGATTAATATTAAAACCTATAATAATATTTGGGTTGTCCCCACAGCCTAAATAGGAGTGGGGCTACAACAGGTATTATCCGAAAGATAATGTTTATTTAATTATAAAGAGTATTTATGTTTGATATTCTTCATACAAATCGGTAACGATTTCTTCTTTGTTAGTGTTTATGTGATATAAACATCTATCTTATTTGAAAATAATTTTATCAGCATCTCCATATAGTTCATAGCTATTGGTAATAACTTTCTCGCCCGGTTGAACACCTTCAAGCACTTCGTAGAAACGTGGGTTTTTTATTCCTAGTCGAATTGGGCGTTTAGTTGCAAAATCACCCGATTTGTCTAATACATAAATCCATTGCCCTCCGGTACTTTGAAAAAATCCGCCAATGGGTATTAATATGGCTTTTCTAGGTTCGTCTAACTCTATTTTAGTTCGAAATGTTTGACCAATACGAATATTTTTAGGCAATTCATTGCTAAATGTTAAATCTATTTCAAATAGTCCTGAACGCACTTCGGGATATACCTTCGTTACTTTTAGCGGATAGGTTTTTCCATTAAATTCGATATTGGCATTTAGTCCTTTTCGTAGGCGTGTAATATACAATTCATCTACTTGGGCACTTATTTTATAATTATCTAAGACATTGATTTGTCCCAAGCGTTGTCCTCTCGATTTTGATTCTCCTAGCTCTGCATTTAAAGTTCCGAGTTGTCCGTTTACAGGAGCTTTTACATTTAAGTTTTGGCGTTTGGCTCGTACCAAACTTAAATTATTCTCCATGTTTTTTAAGTTGTTTTCCAAGCGGAGAATTTGCATTCTTCGAGAGATAGAGTCGGTTTTTTGTCGTTCGATAAATAGGTCTTTTAGATTTTTATAGTAGGTAAAATCATCTCGTGAAGCCTCAAATTTTTCTCTTGATATTAAATCTTTCTGAAATAATATTTTGTTGCGATCATATTCACGTTTGCTTTTTGCATAGTTTAAATTAATATCAAGCAATGAACGTTTCACGCTTAAACGATCTTGCTCCATTCTTAAACGAGTATCACGTAAACGGTTTACCTGTTCGGTAAAAGCTGCTTCAGAATTTAATATCTGCAAATTCAATTCAGAGTTGCTTAAACGTAAAATAACATCACCTTTTTTTACCATGCTTCCTTCGTCAAGTAAAATTTCTTCTACTCGTCCGCCTTCAATGGCATCAAGATAAACAGTGGTGATAGGACTCACTAGTCCCCTTTGGGTGATGTATTCTTGAAAGAAATCATTTTTAACCTCTGCAATAGATACTTTGTCTTTTTCTACACGATAATTTTTACCTGCTGGCGATAAAAAAACGGTATATAACAACGCGATTCCTATGATAACTGCAGCTAAATACCAATTTTTAGGTTTTAAATACCAAGGTTTTTTTTCTAATATTCTGTCCATGCTTTTTTTATTTTTCTGTTGCTAAAATATAAAATCTATGGAAACCCTTTTATCTACTTTCGTGCCAAAAGTTTTAATGTTTTTGTAGCTAGTATTTTACTAAATATTGATACCGAATAGCACAAATAATAATGAATAAAAATGATACACTTAGTGTGCGATATCGAACAGTTTTTATAGTTTTACCTCCAAGCAAAAATGATATTTCTATCAATGATATTATTTGTAATTAGAATTTAACCAAAAGAAAATAGGACTTTTTATTAAGTCGATTAGGGTTACAAATGGTATAAAATCTTTTAGAATAAATTTGATACGGATATTATTTTCCATTTTAAGCATATCAGAATGAATCAAAGAACTGACTTTATAGGAGAATCAGATGCCATCAAAAAGGTGTTTTCCATTATTGAAAAAGTAGCAAAAACCGATGCCAATGTATTGATATTAGGAGAGCATGGAACAGGTAAAGAGCTTACCGCACGTGCCATTCACGAGCAATCGAATCGTAAAAACGAGCCTTTTGTAAGTGTGGATATGGGTACAATTAATGAAAATTTGTTTGAGAGCGAATTGTTTGGACATGAGCAAGGAGCCTTTACCGATGCCAAATCCGAAAAGATCGGGAGGTTTGAACTTGCCGAAAAGGGAACGTTATTTCTTGATGAAATAGGAAATTTAAGTCTTGCGATGCAAGCAAAGTTGCTCTCGGCAATTGAAAAGCGAGTGATTTATAGGGTCGGCTCAAATGTGCCGATAAAAACAGATATTCGTTTGATTTGTGCCACTAATATTCCCCTTAGGGTTTTGAATAACGAAGAGGTATATCGACAAGATTTGCTATACAGAATAAATACTGTTGCCATTCATTTGCCTCCGTTGCGAAGTCGGCAAAATGATATTAATGTGTTAGCCAATCATTTTTTAGCATATTATGCTGCCAAATATCAAAAGGATATTACTTCGATAGATAAGAGTTGTATCAAACAATTTATGGCATATAATTGGCCAGGTAATGTTCGTCAATTGCAACACCAAATAGAAAGAATGGTGATATTGGCAACCACTTCATCTTTATCGGCAAGTGATTTTTTGTTAGAAAACACAGTTGCATCGATTGATACAGTTGATTTTCCTACTTATAATTTAGCTGTGATAGAAAAGAGTGTAATTAATAAAGCCCTTTTGGTTAGTGAGGGAAATATTTCAAAGGCGGCTCAGTTGCTAGGCTTAACAAGAACCTCGCTATATCGAAGAATGGAGAAACATGGACTTTAGTACAATAAAAATCCGCAAGACTTTCTAATGTGAAAATCTTGCGGACTAATCCTTATCAAAAAAGATGTATAACTGATTTTATTTGTCTTCGATAAACTCAAAAGGCAATTCCACAATGGAATTGTAGTCTTCTCCTGCTTCTAACATATCTTCATCATCTGCTTCGTAATGCCACTTTATATGTACTTTATTTCCTTGTTTTGAAATCGTTTCTAGTTTCTTGAAGATATCAAGCAAGCATTTACTTGAACTGGTATTAAAATACTCCAACTTGATAGATAAAACCGTTTGTTCTGCTGGTTGTGTCATATATTTATCGAACCAATTAAAAATAGGTTGATAAAAACCAATGGAATCTTCGGGTATTGATCTTCCTAAAATGATTAATTCTCCATCTTGACAATTGAATTTTATTTCAGGTGTTTTATCCGTTGCTTTTAATGTAAAATCCATCATATTTTTTATTAATTCTTATTGTGTGTTATTTGAACTTTCAGAATAAAGAAAGAACATTCTTCTGTGTTTTTATGAAATTGAAAATGTATTTTTTGTTTTGATTTTCGAGCAATATCTATAAAGCCTAATCCTCCTCCTCCTTTTGATGAAAATAGACCATTCTTTATATTTTCACGATAAAGCTCCTTTAATTCTTTTGCATCTAAACTATTGATTTTATTGATGTGCTGTTCTATTTTCTCAACTTCTTTATTGTTGACAAAATTACCAGTTTGAATAATGTAATCTCCATTTTCATAACTGATCAATAATGCACCCAAATTGTGGCATTTTGAACAGCAACCTTGCATACTATGATGGTAAATATTCTGAATTAATTCAATTACAATATTTGCTATCTTCTTTAATATTTTAGGCTCTGGTTTTAGTTGCTTTACACATAGCTCTACTTCTTCTAAAATAAAAGCAGTATGCTTACTGTTGATTTCTCCGATGAATTGATATACTACATCGGCGTTTTGTTTGCTTTCGTACCATTTATGGATATTAAAATCTTTCATTTGTTTTACTTTGGGTTAAACAAATATAGTGTTTTTATATCCTTGTAACCAATAGAAATAAGAATATTTATTACTGTAACAGAATATTACAATACCTTTTACCTAATATATAAAGGTAGTAATGCTTATTGCAACGGTAAATGCTTGCAAAAAACAATAGAAACTTTTAATAAAATATTGAGTCTTAAAAAATCTGTTTAGATGATGTTTCTTTACTGATTATTTTGTTTCGTTGCGTTCGTTTCGTTTACCATCGAACATTTCGTATTTCTGGAATTTACATTCCAAAGCACCATTAAATAACGTTATTTTTCTTGATGGGCGTAAGCCTACATTGTCAAAACACTCTTTTCCATAACTTAAAATCCAAGCATTGTAGCCCGCAAAGTTATGTTTTAAGCGTTCCCCAATCATAGCATATAATCCCTCTAGATCTTTTGGCTTTAATCGTTCGCCATAAGGAGGATTGGTAACTAATATGCCTTTCTCTTCAGGTGGTGTAAATTGCTGAAAAGGCATTGTTCTTAATTTAATTTTTCTACGCAAGCCAGCATTTCTGATATTTGCTTCAGCAATTCTGATTGCTTTGTCTGAGATATCTGAACCTATAATCTCACCATCGAAATCAATTTCAGTTTCTTCGTTATATACTTCGTCCCATAGGTCTTCGTCATAATCGCTCCATTTTTGAAATGCAAATTCCTGACGATACAATCCTGGGGGGATATTGTAAGCGATTAATGCCGCTTCAATTAATATGGTTCCCGAACCACACATTGGGTCGATAAAAACCGATTTTTTATCCCAGCCTGAAAGTAGAACTAAACCAGCAGCAAGCACTTCATTTAAAGGGGCAGCTGTTTCTTCTACTCGATAACCTCTTTTGTGTAACGATTCTCCAGAACTATCGAGAGATACGGTACAGGTATTTTTATCAATGTGGATGTTGATTCGTAAAGTAGGTTTGGTCATTCGCACTGATGGGCGATCGCCTGTGGCATAAAAGAATTGATCAACAATGGCATCTTTTACTCGATAGGTTACAAATTTTGAATGTTTAAAATCTTCTGAACTAATTGTGCTATCAATGGCGAATGTTTCTTTTACTCCTAAATATTCACTCCAATTAATTTCTTGTATTCCTTTATACAATTCATCGGTGTTTGAAGCACTAAATTTGTAAATGGGTTTTAGTATTCTAGTTGCTGTGCGTAGATGCATGTTGGCTTTATATAAAAGAGTTTTATCACCCACAAAGCTAACTGCTCGTTTTAAAATTTTGATTTCTTCAGCTCCTAGTTGTTGTAATTCTTGCTCTAAGATTTCTTCTAATCCATGAAAAGTCTTTGCAATTAATCTGCACTTATCACTCGATTGTATTGATGCCATAAATTGTTGTTATCAGTAGAAGTTTTAAATTTACTGTAGTGATACTGTATTATATCATTTTCAATCCTAATGCCCCAAATTAAAAGTCTTGTTTGTTTTTGGGGAAGTTTAGATTGCAACAGGTATTAATTAAAACTTCTTATCATTTATAAAATTAAATTAAGGGCACAAATTTAATTTTTAATCTGTAATAACCGCCATTTTATTGGCTTTTATTGTAGGCTAAACGCGTACTATTTGCAATAAAAAATAATTGCGACAATGTGTATATTCTGTTGGTAATTGTTTTACCTCTATTAACACATTGTCGCATTATCAAATTATGGCATCTTCAAATTATCTTATTCTTGATATTGCTCTTTAAAATCATCAATAAAACCATAGGATATATCATCTATTCGGCATTCGCCTTTGGTAACATGTCCTAACACCGAAAAAGGTACATTACAATCAATCATTGCATCAAGGAATGTTGCCTCGTTTTCCATATTTACAGAAACCAATACCCTTGCTTGTGCTTCTCCAAATAAGAAAGCATCTTTTCTGATTTCGGCAGGCGAAGTAATATCAAAACCTAAATTTAATGGCATGCTTGCCTCTAATAAGGCAAAAAATAATCCACCTAACTCGATACTGTGTGCCGAACTGATAATTCTTTTTTCTACTAATTTTTCGACTATTGTATTAACAGCCTTTTCTTGTTTTAAATCGAAGTAAGGAACACCTGTGTTTTGCATACCATGCACAGTGCTTAAATATGCCGAGCCAGCAATATCATTTTTTGATTTTCCAATTAGAAAAATCATATCCCCTTTGTTGCGGAACATATATGACATATTGTGTTTCCTATTGGCTAAGGTACCCATCATACCGATAATAGGAGTTGGTAAAATTGCATTACGCTTTCCTTGTTCGGCACTTTCGTTATAAAAACTAACATTACCACCAACCACAGGTGTTTGAAAAAACATTTCAGCTTGTAATAAGCCTCTTATTGATGCAACAAAATCAGAATAGACATTTACATTGGCAGGTGAACCAAAATTTAAACAATTATTTAAAGCCAACGGCTTAACACCTGAGCATATCATTTTTCGAACAGTTTGTGCTACATCTATCTGTATGCCTTGAAACGAATTGTTGCTGCTATATCTCGAATTGCCCGACATAGTAAAAGAGACAACACTATCATCAGTTAAGAAAATGCCTGCCTGTGCATCTGTGGGCGAGCCGTTTTGTTCTTCTTGAATATTTAATTTTAGATGTTCCTTGATTTTCAAATCTGGATTATTCATCATTTGATTAATGGTTTTCCAATAATCATCAGGTTCGGGTATTTCTGCAATAAAATCAACAGGATCACTAGGATTGATATCTTCATAAGCCTGCTCTTTTGGTGTGGCAGAAAATCCCATTCTTAAATCAGAAGGAACAATTTCGGCTACACACTTATCGTTGTCATAAAAACGCAGATACCTTCCTTCTCGCAAAATACCTATTTGTTCACACGCCAAGCCATATTTTGCAGCCAGATCTTTAATGGTTGATACATTTTCAGCATCGGCAACCAACATTAGTCGCTCTTGTGTTCTGTCTAGTAATATTTGTTCGGCTGTACTGTCTGCAACTTCACTAGGAATATTTCTTAACTGAATATCCATTGCAACATTGGCATTGCAGCAAATGGCATTGGCAGCAGTAACCACACCTGCCACGTCCATATTTTCAATTCTAGTTAATAATTGTTCGTTGTTTAATTCTAATATGGCTTCACTTAATATATTGGCAATATCAGGATTGGCTTTTGCTATGGTTAAATAATCATCATGTTGGGCGATGCCTTCTAAGCTCATTTTTGCACCAATCACCAATACTTGCTGATTGATTCCGATGGTTTTATTGAGCAATAATTGGCTTTTGGGGGCAACTCCTGCCACCATTACACTTACCACAGGATTGGAATTGTAGGATTCGTGATGGCTTATTTTTGTGCCAATATCATTCAGATATAAGAATGATGCTGCATCGGATATGCCTTTTAATATTTCTTTCATCAACCAATTGGTGGTATCTAATGTTGCTGTTCCAAAACGAAGTGTTTTCATTACGATTGATGGCTTAACACCTAGTGTTAATATATCACGATAAATATCGGTAACACACGAAGCAGATCCATCGTAAGGAGCTATCCCCGCAGGATGATTGTGTGTGCCCATTTTAAAAACACAACAATTGCCATTGCCAATATCAACAATGCTGGCACTTTGTTCTCCTGCTCCTGAGATAATTTTCTCATTTTTATTTGTAAACTGAGATATCCATGCCACCGAACTTTTGTAAGATACAATCTCAGAAGTCATTTTATTATACAACTTCAACTCTAATTCGTTGGGCTCACGTCCTAAACTTCTTGTTATTTTCTCCAATGATACACGATTAATACCTAGTTCTATCGCCATCTGTTTAATACTATCGTTTTTTTCCATAGCAGTATATTTTTAATTTCTTACAAAAACTCCAATTGATAGATTTATAAAAGTCAGCCATATAAAGGACTTCTTGTTTTTAAAACATTATAAATGTATAAAATTTTTCAGTAGAATAGATTTATTTCGTCTTGTTTTTTATCTTTACTTGCGAAGAAAAAAATTAGAATAAAAAATAAACACTTAGTTTATACCAGTTGTAATTTGCAGTTATCCAAAAGAAAAAGTAGTTGTCGCTTTAGTTACGGCGAGTTTTTATTTTGAAGAAGAAAGGGAATAGGTCTTTTTTATTGGGTAAATCTAGGTTGCAAATGGTATCACAAATCTATTACAGAATAAAATGAAGAAAATTGCTTTTATTACAGGAGCTACTGCCGGAATAGGCGAGGCTTGTGCCAAAAGATTGGCAAAAGAAAATTACAATTTGATTATTGCAGGACGAAGAGCTGAAAACTTAAAGGTTTTAGAGCAAGAGTTAACTTCGGCACATCAATGCGAAGTGCTTTCGTTGGTGTTAGATGTTCGCAGTTTGCAAGAGGTGGAAAAAGCCATTGGAACACTTCCCGAAGCATGGAAAAATATCGATTTATTAATTAATAATGCAGGTTTGGCGGTTGGTGTTTCGCCAATTCAAGAGGGAGTTATTGATGATTGGGAACGAATGATTGATACCAATATAAAAGGGTTGTTGTATGTTACAAGAACTGTGGCTCCGTTGATGATTGCTCGTAAAAAGGGGCATATTATTAATATTGCGTCTATTGCAGGTAAAGAGGTATATCCCGGTGGCAATGTGTATTGTGCCACCAAACATGCCGTTGATGCTTTAACCAAAGGAATGCGAATTGATATGTTGCCTCATCATATCAAGGTATCTTCTATTGCTCCGGGAATGGTTGAAACAGAGTTTTCGATTGTTCGATTTAAAGGAGATAAAGAAAAGGCAGATCAAGTTTACAATGGATTTACGCCATTATATGCTGAAGATATTGCCGACACAATGGCATTTATTGCATCTCGTCCTGATCATGTCAATATTAATGATGTGTTGATTATGCCAACGGCACAAGCATCATCACGTGATGTGGTGCGAGAATAGGGGATTGATTTATCATTGTTTTATATATTCCCACATTAATTTTGGTATGTGGGAATATTTTTTTGCTGTAACAAAACAGACACCTTGTGCGTCTTACCCACAAAATCACCTAAAAGGGTAACAAATCAACTCTTTTGAATAACTAAAAAAATAAGATTACAATGAAAATGATTGGCAGACTATTAACGTTTATTGTTTTGTTTATAAAAATGTTGTCGCTTGCACTTACTGCTGAAGCTCAAGAATACGAATCTTTTTTATATGGAAGCGTTATCACTAAAGATAATGTGGTTTATACAGGAGCGATACGTTGGGGGGAAGAAGAAATATTTTTAAGCGATATATTCAATGCTCAAAAAACAGAAAATCCGTATTTAAAGTATGTTGCAAAGCTGAAAGACAAAAACAATTCTTCGTTGTATTATTCCTATGGTCATCGATTTTTATGTCGATTTGGCGATATTGCTTCTATTACACCAACAGGAAATATGTCGGCAATTGTTGAATTGAAAAATGAAAAATATATTCAAGTAAGAAGATATTCTAATGATATTGGAACCAAAGTCGCTATTATTGATAATGAATTGGGATTGGTTGATATTTCGTGGTATAAAATAAAAGAGGTGCAGTTTTTTTTCCCAGAACAATATCCTGTTGAAAGTTTTGGAAATCCTATTTATGGAAAGGTAACCTCTTCGGTGGGCGAATTTACGGGATTTATTCAGTGGGATAAAGACGAGCGACTACTTTCTGATAAATTAGACGGCTATAGTAAGGCTGCGGCTTTGTCTATTCCTTTTAAGAAAATTAAGCAAATTCGTAAAATAAAATATGGATCAGAAGTTACCCTGCAATCGGGACGCAAAATAGAGATTAAAAATTCTAATGATGTTACTTCTTCTAACAGGGGTATTGTGGTTACCATTCCCAATGTGGGACGAGTTACTTTAGATTGGAAACATTTTTTATCATTAGAATTAATTCCTTGTCCGAAAGAGTTAAATAATTGCAATAAGCGATTTCCTGCAACCGAACGATTAAGTGGAAGTGTTTATACTACCCAAAAAGAAAAATTAGAGGGTGTAATTATTTATGATTTAGATGAGGCAATGGATGCTGAAATCTTAAATGGCTTAAATGATTATCTTGAATTTGAAATTCCATTTCGGAATATTAAAAAGATAACACCCAAATCGTATAACTATTGTTTGGTGGAACTTAAAAATGGCGAACAGTTATTTTTAGGTGAAAAGTCTGATGTCTCTGATAAAAGCAATGGTTTTTTAATATTTACAGGAGGTGAAAAATATCGCTATCTAAGGTGGAATGAAATAGAGTGGATTGAATTTGATTAAACTATTAACTCTACAGTTAATATAGAGTAAAGAAAAGTACCATTGAAAATTGAATAGAAATCAATTTCAATGGTACTTTTTTTTAGGATAGTAATACCATTTGTATTCCCATTTATACTCCCTTTTGACTCTTCTTATAAAAACTTCGTTAAATTGAATATATGGAATGCTTTAAAAGGGCAGGATTAATCAATCATAGTAAATAATTCCTCTTTAGGATGACGAGCCTTTGCCAAATTTGTTAACCAATCATTTGCTTCATCTCGATATCCTAGTGGCAATATTAATGTACTTTTCAATCCTTTTTCTGATAGATTTAATAGTTTGTCTAATTTGTCGTTTTCAAAACCTTCCATAGGCGTAGAATCTACTTTATCAAAAGCAGCTTGTGCCATTGCAGCCATCATTGCAATGTAGGTTTGGCGAGCTGTATGCTGAAAATTTAATTCTGCATCACGTTGTGGGTAATAATCTAATAACATTTGTCGATAATTTTCCCAACCTTCATTTTTGATACCTCTGATTTCATTGGTTAAATCGAAAATGTGATTAATACGTTCTTTGGTATAGGTATCCCAAGCTGCAAATACCAAAAGGTGCGAACACTCGGTAACTTGACGTTGATTAAAAGCGATCTTTCTGATTTGCTCTTTTAAACTATCATTAGTGATAACCAATACTTCGAAAGGTTGCAGACCGCTTGATGTGGGAGCCAAGCGAATTGCTTCTAAAATACGATCTATTTTTTCTTGTGGAACTTTTTCTCCATTCATTGCTTTGGCAGCATAACGCCATTTCATTTTATCTAAAAAACTCATCATTTTATTTTTAAATTTTACTTGTATTGTTATTGTATGGTTTTAATAACAGCGTAAATATACGTTTTATAGCAGTTGTAAGCTGAATTTATCCAATTAAAAAGTTCTATCTTTCCTTCTTACTTTGGATAATTTCAGATTTTAACTGGTATTCCTGATTATTAAAAGTTGTGGATTTTACTTCCGAAGTGTTCGAAAGCACTGTTTACACCTGTGAATAATACTTCCGAAGTGTTCGGAAGTACTTTTTACACCTGTGAATAATACTTTCGAAGTGTTCGGAAATACTTTTTACACCTGTGGATAATACTTCCGAAGTGTTCGGAAGTATTGTTTATACCTGTGGATGATACTTTCGAAGTGTTCGGAAGTCCTGTTTACACCTGTGGATGATGCTTTCGAAGTGTTCGGAAGTATTTTTTACACCTGTAAACGGTTATTTTCGATAATTTTTATGTAGGATGTTACATATTATTATATACGTGAGTTCGATTTAAAGTAAATCAATATAAAAATTACGGGTCTATGTTGAGTTTAATTTGCTTTTACCCTTTAGCTAATAGCTAACAACCAACAATAGTACTATCGCTGTTAGTTCCTTTTTTACATCACAAGATTGGCAGGGAAGAATTAATTAATAATATTGTTAATTGTTCATTACTAATTGTTAATTGTATTGGTGTGTGTTGTTTATGATCAACAGTTAAAGCCAAAACAAAATATCATTATTCTTGTAAGTAAATACGTTTTACTCTACGTGATATGGTGGTTAATATTTCGTAAGGAATTGTACCCAAGTCGTCCGCCATTTGAGAGACAGTATAGTTTTTACCAAAAATAATCACACTATCGCCCTCTTGAGCATCAACATTGGTAAGATCGATCATACTCATATCCATACATACATTGCCTATCACTTTGCAACTTTTACCATTGACTTCAACTTGACCAACACCATTGCCCAATCGACGATTAAAACCATCGGCATATCCGATAGGAATAATACCAATACGAGTAATTTTACTTAAAACACCTTTACGTCCATATCCCACTGTTTGATCGGGTGTAATCGTTTTTATTTGTGAAATAGTGGTTTTTAAAGTGCTAACATTGGCTAGTTTATTTTGATTTTCACCTCCAATGCCATATAAGCCAATACCTAAACGTACCATTTCAAATTGAGCTTGAGGAAATCGAGCAATACCTGCCGAGTTTAAAATATGCCTATCAATAGGATAATTGAAGTTGGTGTTTATTTTTTTGCACCAATCACTGAATAGCTGAATTTGCTCTAAAGTGAAACTATCGTGTATTGCTTCATCGGCAGCAGCAAGATGCGAAAACAATGATCGAATATGGAAGCTACGATTATTAGAAATTGCTTTTATTAAGGCATCTAAATCGTTTTGCATAAATCCCATGCGGTGCATTCCTGTGTCTAATTTAATATGAATGGGGTATTGTTCAACACCACTTTTCTTTAGAGCTTTTTCAAAGCTATGTAGCATATCTAAATTATAAATCTCAGGTTCTAAGCCATATTCAATCATAACCTGAAAACTATTCAGTTCAGGATTCATGACCATGATAGGAGTGGTAATTCCTGCATTTCTTAGTTCAACTCCTTCATCGGCTATGGCTACTGCCAAATAATCTACTCGATGATATTGTAGTAATCGAGCTACTTCTATAGAGCCACTACCATAAGAAAAGGCTTTTACCATTACCGTAAGTTTGGTATTGGGATTTAACAGCGAACGGAAATAGTTTAAGTTGTGCACCATTGCTGTTAAATTGACTTCTAATATGGTGCGATGTCCTTTTTGTTGCAGGATATTCGAAATTCTTTCAAAGTGAAAATTTCTGGCACCTTTAATTAATATGGTTGCATTGCTAAAGCTATTACGTTCTGTTGCTGCAAGAAAATCATTGGTTGTGGCGTAAAAATCAGCAGGTAAATTAAACAGTTTGCTTTGTGAACTAATTTGTTTGCCAATGGCTATTAATCGGTCTATCTTTTTTTGTTGTAATAGTTCCGACACTGCTTGATACAGTTGCTTGTTTTCATATCCCGATTGGTAAATATCCGATAGAATAACAATTTTTTGCTGATTTATTTGTTGCCGATTCATTGCATCTAAAGCAATCTCTAATGCTCCCAAATCAGAATTGTAATAATCGTTAATAATCATACAATTGTTTAGTCCCTCTTTTATTTCTAGTCGCATAGCTACAGGCTCTAAATGAGCTATTGTAGAGGCAATATCATTGTGTGATAATTGTAAGCGATGTGCCACAAGACAACAAGTTACAGCATTGTTTATGGATGCGATATCAATAAACGGAATGGTTATTTGATAGGTTGCATTTGCATATTTATAAGTGATATGAGTTGTCGTATTGTTTTGAATCTCCTTGATTATTTGTAGTGTTGCTGATTTGTTTCTAGACCAAGTCAATAATGTTTTGGTTGGAAACTGTTGCTGAATGGTAGATGCCACCAATTTTTCGTCGGCACAGAAAGCAATTTGACTACAATGTTTAAATAATTTTAATTTTTCGTTTAATAATTGTTGATCTTGCTTGAAGTTTTTAATATGTGCTTTACCTAAGTGAGTGAATATACCTATGTTGGGTTGTATGATAGATTGTAATTGCTCCATTTCATTGGGCAAAGAAATGCCTGCTTCAAAAATTGCCAAATTAGCATTGGCATTCATATTCATCACCGATAGCGGTACTCCCACTTGTGAATTATAGCTTTTGGGACTTCTAACAATGGAAAAATGTTGTTGCAATAAATGATATAGCCACTCTTTTACAATTGTTTTACCATTGCTACCAGTTATGGCAATTACAGGATAGTTAAACTGATTTCTCCAATTACTAGCCAATTGTTGTAGTGCTTCTAATGTATTATCTACTTTTAAAAAGGTAGCATTAGGACACGTTTGGTAGTTGAAATTTGGCTCCTCGATAACAAAAGCACGAACTCCTTTTTTGTATAAATCTAAAATATAATGGTGTCCGTTGTGTCGTTTGCCTTTAATTGCAAAGAATAATACATCGTTTGGAAGTAATAAAGAACGGCTATCTATAGCCACCGATTGAATTATTTTGTTGTTATCACCTATAACCGAAGCATTGGTAATTATGGCAATATCACTTAGTGTTTTGTTCATCTTTCAGTTATTTATGGAGCATTTCTGTTGATTGCTATTTGGTGTTTACCGCCTTTTGATAGCAAGCTCTACACAATGGCTCATATTCTGATTTTTCGCCTAATAGTACCAGCTCTTCATCTTCAGCCAAACGATGAGAGTGATTTGCCAAATTACCACAACGCATACAAACAGCGTGTACTTTTGTTACATATTCAGCACATGCCATAAGATGAGGAATAGGACCAAAGGGTTTACCCTGAAAATCCATGTCCAATCCTGCAACAATTATTCTTGTACCTTGATTTGCTAGTTCATTGCAAACATCAATCAAACCAGAATCAAAAAACTGTGCCTCATCAATTCCTACCACATCTACATCACTAGACAGTAGTAATATGTTTGATGCTGTTTCAACAGGAGTGGAACGAATCGCATTGGAATTGTGCGAAACAACTTCATCTTCAGAATAGCGAACGTCAATACGAGGTTTAAAAATTTCTACTTTCTGGCGTGCTATTTTTGCTCTGTTTAATCGTCGGATTAATTCTTCTGTTTTTCCTGAAAACATGGAGCCTACGATTACTTCAATCCAACCATTTCTCCCTGCTCTATTTATGTCATTCTCTAAAAACATCAATCTATCATTATATAGGTTAAAAAGGAGTACAAAAATAGAAAAAGTCTTGACTTCTCGTTTTATTTCAAGCATTAATTAATCCCTGAAAGGAAATTGTATATGCTTAATTCATTGTGTAAAATACTATAGCTGTATTTGTTTACCTTATAATTGTCCTAATGATTATGGCTTGTTTAATTAGACCTTTTCAGGCTAGGATTGTACTAAGGTGATAATATTTTGATGAAGCTGTTGTTTTTATTAATCGTTTTTTATATTTGTGGCTTCGTTTGGATAATAGTATAATTTAAAATTTAGATATGTTGAAATTTTTAAGACTAACCTTTTTTGTAGGCTGCATTTTATTGTATGCAAATTATGTTTCTGCACAAAATGTAAACAGTAACGCTTCTTCTGTTGATGTACAACAATTGAGTGATGCACAACTAAATCAAATTGTTGCTAAGATGGAAAAAAACAATATGAGTCTTGAGCAAGCGATGACTTTGGCTCGTGCAAGGGGTGCATCTCAACTTCAAATTGATCAGTTGAAAGAGCGAATACAACATTTAAAGCAACGAAAATCAGATGTAACAGGAGCTGATGTAACAGAAGAAACAACTGTTGCCGATACTAAGTTTTCTAAACGAAAACAATTCACACCAACAGAAAAAGAGAAAAGAACATTTGGTTTTCAGTTTTTTAATTCTAAAAACTTAACTTTTTCACCAAGTGTAAACATTCCTGTTTCTGATAATTATACGTTAGGGATAGGAGATGAAATTGTTATTGCTGTTTATGGAGAATCACAGAAGAACTACAATTTACATGTTCGAAAAACAGGAGCAATAAATATTCCTAATATAGGACCTATACAGGTATATGGGTTATCTTTATCTGAAGCAAAGAAAAAAATAAAATCAAGGTTAACAGATATCTATGATGGAATTAGAGGGGATAATCCTGTTACTTTTGTGGATATTAGTTTGGGTACTCTAAAAGGGATTAAAATTAATATCATCGGAGATGTAAATATGCCCGGTACTTATACGCTGCCTCCTACAGCTACTGTTTTTAATGGGTTATATTTAGCAGGAGGTCCTAATATAAAAGGTTCATATCGTAACATTGATGTGATAAGAGAAGGTAAAGTTATTAAAACAATTGATGTATATGCTTACCTAATTGAAGGGAAAACAAGTAATAATATTCAATTAAGAGATCAGGATGTTATAATGGTTCGTCCTTATGTAAACAGAATTAAGTTAGAAGGATTATTTAGACGTGTAGGTTTATTTGAGACCAAAAAAGGAGAAACTGTTGAAGATGTGATTCGTTTTTCGGGAGGTTTTAAGGAAAGAGCTTATACTAATAATTTAGATTTATATCGAAACAATACGAAGAGTATTGATTTAATTACTGTAAATGCTGATAAGTTTAATCAGACAGAACTGATTAATGGAGATTTGTTGATAGCAGGAGAGATAACAAATAAATTAGAGAATAGAGTAACTATTAATGGTTCTGTTTATCGACCAGGTAATTACGAATTAAAGAAAGATATGCATTTATCTCAGTTGATAAAAGCAGCAGAAGGTTTAAAAGAAGATGCTTTTGTTGATAGAGGTATACTTACTCGTAGAAATCCTGATAATACATTAAAGACTATTGCTTTTAACGTAAAAGATGTAGTGAATGAAAAAAATGATATTCTTTTGGAATCAGAAGATGTTGTGAAGATATCATCTATATTTGATATGAGAGAAAAGAGAACTGTTTCCATTTTTGGTGAAATTCAGTTTGCTGGAGTATATCAATGGTCTGATGATTTAACTGTGGAAGACTTGATTTTTGATGCAGGTGGTTTTAAAGAGAATGCTTCTATTGAGACTATTGAAATTTCGAGACGTTTGAATTATGAGGAGATAAGAGATATTAAAAAAGAACTTTTACATACTTATCAACTTCATGTTGATCGTAACTTAGAATTAAGAAAGGCTGATGCTCAATTCAAACTAAAACCTTTTGATAAAATTTATGTGAGAAGAGCACCGGGATATCGTGCACAAAAAATGGTAACAATATCAGGAGAAGTGAAATATTCAGGGGGATATAGCATTGTTAATAAAGAGGAACGAATTTCTGATTTAATAAAGAGAGCTGGAGGATTAACTCCTGAATCTTATGCTGAAGGAGCATCTTTAAGAAGAAAAATAGCACTTTCTGAAGCAGAATATCAAGCTCAATTGGCATTGGCTCGAAAAGAAGACAATATTACTGATGTAAAAAAATATAGTTATAAAACAATCGGTATAAATCTTCCTAAAATATTAAAGAAACCAGGTTCAAGTTTAGATTTGATTTTAAAAGAGGGTGATGTACTAACAATACCTGCTCTGTTGCAAACCGTAACTGTTGCTGGTGCTGTTTTAAATCCCGTAGGTCATTTTTATGTAAAGAATCAATCTGCCAAAAAGTATATTATGAATAGTGGTGGTTTTGCTCAGAGAGCGAAAAAGAGAAAAGTGTATGTGGTGTATGCTAATGGCTCAACTGCTGCAACTAAGCATTTTTTATTTTTCAGAAGCTATCCTAAAGTGAAACCTGGTGCTAAAATAATTATTCCTCAAAAGCCTGAAGTTGATAAAATGGCAAATGCAAATAAATGGCTGGCGTTTACGTCTGCTTTTGTAAGTTTACTTACTGCTGTAGCTATTGTTTTTAGATAGTAGATTAGTATCAAAAAAGAGAAAACAACATAAACTAAATTTGATAAGTACCATAAGAAATTAGCTTCTTGTGGTACTTTTTTTATTCGGAAAATAGACATTCTTTAACTTTGAAAAAACAGCTTTATATTCTATAATTGCACCTATTAGAAAAGATTAAATTAAACTGAAACAAAATGAATAAACTAAAAACAGAATTAACAATCGTTTTTATGTTCTGCTTTTCGTTGCTTACAATAGCACAGCAGGATGTGAGTAAAATTACTCTTGAAGATTTAATGGTAAAAGGAACTTTTCGTCAGCATTCGGTGTATGGATTGCGTTCAATGAATGATGGGGTACATTATACAACATTAGAGGATAGAGGACGAAAAATTGTTAAATACAGCTATGCCACAGGAAAACCAGTAGCCACACTACTTGATTTGTCTCAATTTAAAGATAGCGATATAAAGTATATTCAAGGCTATAAGTTTAGTGATGATGAAAAGCGCATCTTATTAACAACTAATGTAGAGTATATTTATCGTCGCTCTTTTACGGCAAATTATTTTATTTATTCATTTAAGAATAATGAAATAAAAGCCCTTTCTAAGAACGGAAAGCAGCGTTTGGCAACATTTTCACCAGATGGAAATCGTGTGGCATTTGCTAGAGATAATAACCTTTATATAAGTAATCTTGCATTTGGATCAGAAATAAAGATTACTAAAGATGGAGAGTTTAATAAAATTCAAAACGGAACACCTGATTGGGTTTATGAGGAAGAGTTTGAATTTAATAAAGCTTTTGAATGGTCGCCAGATAGCAAGTTTTTGGCATACATGAAATTCAATGAAAGTGAAGTACCTCTATTTAATATGAATAAATTTGAGGGAAAATATCCTCAAATAAAGGCTAATGCTTTACATCCCGAGAATTATACTTATAAATATCCTAAGCCAGGAGAAAAAAATTCAGAGGTAAGTGTTTGGGTGTATAATATTGAAGATCGAATTACCAAGAAAATGGATGTTGGTGCTGAGGTTGATCAATATATACCACGTATTAAGTGGACAAAAAATCCGAAAATGCTTACCATTTATCGACTAAATCGTCATCAGAATAATTTAGAGTTTTTGTTAGCGAATGTGAGAACTGGAAAATCAGATGTAATGTATCAACAGAAAAATAAGTATTACATTGAAGAAGGAAACTTTGATTATCTTACTTTTTTGAATGATGGCAAGCGATTTATTTATGCTAGCGAAGACGATGGATTTAATCACCTTTATATTTACGATATGGCAACAGGTAAGGCTGTAAAACAAATAACAAAGGGGAATTGGGATGTTACTTCATTTTTAGGTATTGATGAAGCAAAGAAGTTGTGCTACTATGAATCAACAGAAGTTTCGCCTATGGATAGAAACACTTACTGCGTGAAACTAAATGGAAAGAGTAAAAAACAATTAACTCCAAAGCAAGGAACGAACAGAACTGTTTTTAGCAAAGGATATAAATATTATATCAATTATTTCTCTAATGTATCAAAGCCTTTAACTGTTAGTTTGTATAATAAAAAAGGTAAATTGATTCGAGTTCTAGAAAATAATAAAACATTGGTTGAGCGATTGAAAAAATATCAATATAACACAAAAGAATTTATTCAATTGACTGCTGCTGATGGAAAAACAAAATTGAATGCATGGATGATAAAGCCATATAATTTTAATGAAAATAAACAGTATCCTTTGTTGATGACACAATATAGTGGTCCTAACTCTCAGCAGGTGTTGAATAAATGGAGTTTTGATTGGTATCAATATCTTGCTCAAGAGGGATATGTTGTTGTTTGTGTTGATCCTCGTGGTACAGGAGGTAGAGGAGAGGCTTTTCGAAAGTGTACTTATATGCAATTGGGAAAATACGAATCAGACGATCAAGTTGCAGCGGCTCGTGATTTAGCAAAACTGCCTTATATCAATAAAGATAAAATTGCTATTTGGGGCTGGAGTTTTGGTGGTTTTATGGCATCGCTTTGTTTAGAGAAAGGAAATGATATTTTCACGGCAGCAATTGCTGTAGCTCCTGTTACCAATTGGCGTTATTACGATTCTGTTTACACAGAAAGATTTATGCGTACACCTCAAGAAAATGCTGATGGATATGATAATAATTCTCCAATTAATCATGTTGATTTGATTAAGAAAGGGCATTTATTATTGTGTCATGGAACAGCTGATGATAATGTACACATACAAAATACCTATGAATTTAGTGAACGCTTGGTGCAAGCTGATGTGCCTTTTGATATGCAAGTTTATACCAATCGTAATCATAATATTTATGGAGGAAAAACACGTTTGCATTTATATCGAAGATTT
>PDWI01003664.1_pt1 | contig 21457 bp, 23 predicted proteins | sample 1430891 | NCBI WGS metagenome assembly PDWI01 (sample SAMN01162508, study PRJNA174530) | Oral metagenome, whole genome shotgun sequencing project. | biome: Marine environment; feature: Marine mammal; material: Swab sample of the gingival sulcus; isolation source: swab sample of gingival sulcus... | reverse complement strand
ATGGGGATTACGGTGTATATCCAGTGCAGGATTATGCACACTCTGCCCGCCAAGCTCAAGAGAACCATCCTGCCGATAGCCACCCCAAACTACGGTGGCAGAGAAAAGAAGAGAGAGAAAAAAGACAACAGAAAGCGTCTTCATAAACAAGACAGGGGAACCCCTGCCATATTTTCGTTGTGACATAGCGCTGTTTTGTATAATGCCGACCATACACTTCCCCTTTGGTGAAGGCTCGATCTGCTATAGACAAATTCTATCGCTCACTCATATACTATTTGTATCTTGTCTTTTTTTCAAGGAAATTCTATGTAGAGTTTGAGCAGTCCGATGAAAAGACTTCAAAATAACTTCCCAGAATCCTGCCTACCTTTTGAGTGGTTTTTTGCTGATTGCCACACACCACCCCTTACAGCCAACTAAACAAACATCGTTAAATTGAGGTTAAACAAGGGGAAGCTCCCACCGGAAAATAAGTTGAAAAAATCGCTCAGTAGTTTACTTTTTACGCTCTATTGTGCAAACGAACAAAGGCGGTGTTTTAACAAAAAAGATAACACCCAAATTCATCATCGAAAAAAAAGAGGATAATAATGGCCGCAGCAGCCCCAAAAAATAAGACCAGCAGCGTAGAAAACGCAATCAGTCAAATCCAGCGCCAGTTTGGCAAAGGCTCCATTATGCGTCTTGGTTCGAGGGAAACGGAAAATGTCCCGGTCATCCCCACTGGAGCGTTGAGCCTTGATATTGCTCTTGGCGTTGGCGGCCTGCCAAAGGGGCGGATAACAGAGGTGTATGGCCCCGAATCTTCAGGGAAAACCACCCTTGCTCTGCATGTTGTGGCCGAAGCGCAAAAGGCAGGCGGTTCTGCCGCTTTTATTGATGCAGAACATGCTCTTGATACCGGCTATGCCGAACGACTGGGGGTTGATATTGACAACCTGCTGGTCTCCCAGCCGGATTTTGGAGAACAGGCTCTTGAGATTGCGGAAATTCTTATCCGTTCCGGCGGCATTGATGTTATTGTTATCGACTCGGTGGCGGCTCTGGTGCCACGGGCAGAAATAGACGGCAATGTAGGTGATTCCCATGTGGGATTGCAGGCACGGCTGATGTCGCAGGCGATGCGCAAGTTTACCGGGGTTCTTAATCGCAGCAATACCATTCTCATCTTTATTAACCAGATCAGGATGAAGATCGGGGTAATGTTCGGTAACCCGGAGACAACCACTGGCGGGAATGCGCTGAAATTCTACTCCTCCTTACGTCTTGATATCCGCCGTACCGGAGCATTAAAGGATGGGCAGGATGTGATCGGCAACCGCACCAGGGTAAAGGTGGTAAAAAACAAGGTCGCCCCCCCCTTCAAGGAGGCGGAGTTTGATATTGTCTATGGCGAAGGAATCTCCAAGGCAGGAGATTTGCTTGACCTTGCGGTACAGCTTGATATTGTGGAAAAAAGCGGTTCCTGGTATTCGTATAATGATGAACGTATTGGTCAGGGACGGGAAAATGCCAAGAAGTTTATTCAGGAACACCCTGAAATGGCCGCAGATATTGACAGCAAGGTACGCCTCTCTTTCGGCATGACACCAAAGGATGCTCCCCAGCCACCTGCTGGCGAATAACGGCTTTGGGCAATCTTGTTGTTTCATGGGTTTTGAAGATATGTCGGGATCAGCTCTTTTATAAGAAGCAGATCCCGGCATCGGAAGTAACATCTTGCAGGAAAAACAATGCCGACCAAACCACATCCCCCCTCTCCCTTACCTCTAGCAGAAGATTCCCCCCAGCTCAGTACCACAGCACAAATTGATATGCTGGCCAGCCGCCTGCTGGCAATTGAACTGGAGCTGAACTCCAATATCCCCACAACCCTGTGGATAAGCGATCTGCACGGGGAAGGAGACCGTTTCAAATCTATTCTGCGCGGGCGGTTCGGCATGCTTTTCCAGACATGTAAGGAAGCACTGCCCAACACCTTTAGCGTGGAGAAGGTGCAGTACCTCACCAGAATTATCCGTAAACAGCAGTATATTGAAGATGATGCGGTAAAGATGGATATGCAGGATGTTATTCTCTGCCTTATCGACATCCTCAAATACAAGATGACCAATATCCGGCCAGAGAATAACAACCTCTTCAAGCCGGAATTTGAGAATATTATCTCCCGCATGCTGGCAGGTCTTCCCGTTCCCGACCCTGTTTTTGAAGACGAACAGATCTCAAGTCGTCTCATCGTTCATCTCTCCTTTGCAATTCGTCAAATCCTCCTTGACCGCATTCAGGTGCTGGGAGATGTCTTTGATCGCGGTGAACAGCCCGACAAGATTCTGCGTATTCTCTCTTCCCCTGCCTATCGCAATGGGGTGGATTATGTGTTTGGTAACCACGATATTCTCTGGATGGGTGCTGCTGCCGGCTGTGCCTCTCTTGCAGTGGAAGCCATGCGTATTACCTGCCGTTATGACCATTTTTCCTTCCTTAAACGCCTCCATTTCTCCACAGAAAAGCTGGAAAAATTTGCTGAGAAGACCTATCCGCCGGAAAAAATAACCGGTAAATTCAAGGCAAAATCTACTAAAGGAAGAGCAATGGAAAAGGCACTTGCCATTATTCAGTTTAAGCTGGAAGAAAAAACCATTGCCGACTATCCCCAGTATGAAATGCACTCCCGTCTATGGCTGGAGCGGCTTGCACAAATGCTAAAAGAAGGAGATGAAGGTCTCAATGATACCTGGTTTCCTACCATCAAACCAGAAGCTCCCGCAGCTCTAACCAGAGAAGAACAGGAAATTGTTGATGATCTTGTCTGCCAGTTTACCACCAACCGTAAACTGATGCGTCTGCTTAAATTTCTTTTTGAACATGGGAAGACCTACCATATTCATAATAATTTCCTTAATATCCATGCCCTTGTTCCTTCTACAGAAGAGGGGGAATTTGAAGAGTTTCTCGGCCGTAGAGGCAAACACCTTCTTACCTTCATCCAGGAGACCATCTACCGGGTCGGACAAAACTATCTTGCCGGAAAAGAGCAGAAAGAAGAGGATCAGGCACTTTTTTTCTACCTGTGGTGCGGCCCTAAATCTCCTTTTTTCGGCAAACATGCAATGAAGACTTTTGAACGCTACTTTCTGCTTGATAAAAAAAGCCATGAAGAACGCACCCTCTTCTGGCATAAGAACCTACGCACAGAGCATTTTAAAAAGAAACTTCTCGATGAATTCGGGGTTAAACGAGTCGTTTTCGGCCATACACCGGTAAACTATAAAAAGGGAGCCCGTATGGCGAGTGAAGATGGCGTGGCTATCAATGTTGATGGTGGTTTTGCCGCCGCCTACTATAACCGTGGACATAGTCTGGTACATACTCCTTTCCAGATTTACGGCATCATTCTCCCCACTCCCGATGAAATCGCCGAAGCTGAACGCAGTCTGGAATCTGCACCACTGCACATAGAACTTATTGATGAATTTCCGCAGCCGATGAAGATTAAAGATACCGTTATCGGTAAAAAACTTTGTGCAGAACGCGATGCAATCCGCAAAGAGCTGATAGCTGCCGGCAACACCGCATCTTACCGCACACCAATGGTATAAGGAGTAATTATGAAAATGGATACCAATTACGGCATGGAAATTGTCCGCGCTACAGAGATCGCGGCTCTTACCGCTGCACGGATTCAGGGGTTGGGTAACCATATGGCGGTGCTGAATGAAACCAGACAGGCACTTATCAAGGTACTCGGCCGCCTGCCCATCTATGGTCAAATGATTAACGACCGTTTCCGCGGGAGAAAAGAGATAGTCCAGGCTCCCGATTATATTGGCTGCGGCGAAGCACCATACGATGTCATGGCCATCGCTCTTGAGGGGTATCATTCAGTTGCAGACGGCAAAAATAACGCAACCTCCTACGCTGTTATTGCAGAGGCAGATTCTATCCAGTCTGTCCCTAATCTCAGCATGTATAAAATGGTTGTTGGACAAAAGGCAGGCGAGGTTATTGATATAAACCAGCCTCCAGCCGTTAATGTCAAACGAGTGGCACGTGCCCTGAAAAAATATACGGAAAATGTCACTGTCTGTATCCTTAACCAGACCCGCCATAAAAAACTTATCAATGAAGTCTGTTCCTGCGGTGCCCGTATCAAGCTGATTGATGAGGGTGAAATTTCCGGGTGCCTGGCTGCCATCACAGGTGAACGGGCCGATATTTATATTGGCTATGGCTATGCACCGGAGGCGGTTATGGTTGCGGCAGCAATACGTTGTCTGGGCGGTTATTTTGAGGGAAAGATTTTTTATGAAAATGATCGGGACAAGGCAGAGGCAATACAACACTCCATCACTGACTATGATAAGATTTTCCGTGCCCAGGATTTAGTAAAAAGTAAAAAAGTCGCTATTGCCGCTACAGGAATTACCGATGGAGAATTTCTTGAAGGAGTACGCTTTACTGCCAATGGCGCAGTCACTCATTCATTTATTGCCCGTGGCAAGACACGCACCTGCCGCAGCCTGAAAACAACCCATCTCTTCGACTATAAGCCGGTATTTTAACCGATGGATACCAGCAAACAACAGGAACAAACACCACCCAATAAACCTGATATCAGCACAGGAGTTGTTGACGATGATGCAATCCCTATCGCGGTACTGGCAGCAGACAGCCATTTAAACCCCGATTACAGGCTGCTCTCGCTGGAAAAACGCAGAACAAGTGACAGTGATGTCTTTCCGATGGATCAAGAGAGCCTCAGCCCTCTGCCCCGTCCCAACCACTGGTCCATTGCCTGGTCAGATCTGATGATGACCATGTTTGTGCTCTTTTTCGTTCTATTTGTTCATGAAGCCAAGGATTCAAAACAGCTTAACGAGGAGAAACTGGAGATTCTTGCCTCAAAGGCAATACAGCAGCCTGTCCGTACCATTTTTCTCCGCGAGAGTATTCCTGTTGTTCACTCCCAAAAAAAACTTGATCAAAAGAAATCCCTTACCGTTCCTGTTCCAGAAAAAGAGAAACCGCCGCAACCTGTTGTTCTTAACCCCCGCAGCGACACTCCCGTACGCCACCCTCTTATGGCCCCAACCTATACTGCTCCCGGTGCCCCCAAACGAATTCCGGGCAGTGTTGGTGAAGTAGTTGAAGTCATTGACAATCAGGATACAATAGAAAAAAACAGGCAGAAAAAGCAAGAGGCGGAAAACACCCCTTACCCCTCGTTTAAAGAGGTCTATGATAAGGGGCAACAGCTTGTGCAGCAGCGTCAACTGCAAAACTTTGCTGCTATTGATATCGTTCCCAACAAAACAGTACGAGTAACCCTTACCGGTGATCTTCTCTTCCCCAGTGCCCAGGCAACCTTAACCCCCCAGGCACAGAAACGCTTACGCATGCTGGCAAAGATTATCGCCCATACACCTTATAGAGTTAATATTGAAGGACATACCGACAATCTCCCTATCATTTCCAGCAAATTCCCTGACAACTGGGCTCTCTCCCTTGCCCGGGCAAACAGCGTCGCCCGTTTTCTTATTGATGCCGGAGGGCTTGACCCCAGACAACTGGTGGTCAGTGGACATTCCTCCTATAAACCCGCGGCCGATAACACTACCAAAACAGGGCGGGCCAAAAACCGCAGGGTTGAAATTATCCTTTCACAGCCGGAAAAAGAAGAGAAAGGAGAACAGCCTGCAATATAAGCAGAAAACAGACTTTTTTAGCCCCCATTCGGTTACATATTTTTTTTCTCCCCGAAACCTGATATATTCGAGCGATGTCTTGTAACACTATAATGGAGAAAGCCAGCAATAACGGCCGTACGCCGCCTTTTCTGTCCCTTTCTCCACCACAAAACCTATAAAATACAAGGAGTAAACAATGGCAAATCGTATCAGCGATGTACGGGCAATGGAGATTCTTGATTCCCGCGGTAATCCCACCGTGCGCGTTTTTCTGGAACTGGATAATGGCGTATGTGCCGCAGCCTCCGTTCCATCCGGTGCATCAACCGGAGAAAATGAGGCCGTTGAACTACGAGATGGAAATAAGGGCCGCTATCTGGGCAAAGGGGTGCTCAAAGCGGTGGAAAACGTCAATACCATCATCGCCCCTGCGGTTAAAGGAATGAAGGTGCAGGAACAGCATAAAATCGATACTCGTTTATGCGAACTGGACGGCACCAGCAACAAGGGAAAACTTGGTGCCAATGCTATTTTGGGGGTCTCCATGGCAGCGGCACGGGCAGCAGCAAAAAGTGCCAATATTCCCCTTTACCGCTATCTCGGCGGCGCAGGAGCGGGCCGTTTGCCCATCCCTTCAATGAATATTCTCAATGGCGGCGCTCACGCCGACAACAGCGTTGATATTCAGGAATTTATGGTTGCCCCAGTGGGTGCACCAAACTTCCGCGAAGGACTGCGCTATATCGCTGAGACCTTCCATCATCTGAAAAAAATCCTTAAATCAAGAAAACTGGCTACCAGCGTTGGTGATGAGGGCGGCTTTGCCCCCAATATGGAAAGCAATGAAGCGGCAATGGATATTATTATGGAGGCCATTATCGCCGCAGGATATGAACCAGGAAAGGATATCGCCTTTTCTCTTGACAGCGCTGCAAGCTCCTTTTCCCCTGACCTGACCAGCCAGTATGATCTACATAAGTCCGGTGCCGGAAAAATGGATTCCGCAGGACTGATTGCCATGGCTGAGAAGTGGGCGCAACAGTATCCCATCATCTCCTGGGAAGATCCTCTAGCGGAAAATGACTGGGCAGGATTTACCGAATTTACCAAAAGACTTGGCGATACGCTGGAAGTTGTGGGTGATGATCTCTTTGTCACCAACACCAAATATATCGAGCGGGGAATTGAAGAGGATGCAGCTAATGCCGTCTTAATTAAACTGAACCAGATCGGTACCGTTTCTGAGTCAATAGCAGCAATCCAGCTCTGCCGAGATGCAGGATGGGAGTATATGATCTCTCACCGCTCCGGCGAAACAGAAGATACCTTTATTGCTGATTTTGCCGTTGCCATGAACGGTGGACGTCTGAAGACTGGATCTGCATCCCGTAGTGAACGGATTGCCAAATACAACCGCCTGCTGGAAATTGAGCAGGAACTTGGAGCAGCAGCACGTTACTACTGGTAGGAAGCCCGTTCTACTATAGAGTAATGCGGGACGGCGTCTGCTGTCCCGCATTATATTTTTATACTATCTTTTTTCCCAAAGCGGTATTCAAGGGAGTTGACCGACTTCCTGTTTTAACAGGCAACAGGATATTCTATACCGCACCTTTCCTTCACTATCATACTCAATAGTATCCGGTTGCAGCAGTTTATTCATCACACAGCCTTCAGCGATATCAAGCCCAAAAAAGCCCTCCTCCCGCAGCCCCGTAAGTTTGATTAGATCGCCTTGAGAAATCTCATAATTATGCAGCGGATAATCCTCACACAACGGACATTGATATACTCGACCATTGGGAAAAACGAAGTAATTCTCCGCTACATTCCCCGCGCATTCAAAACGCTCCCCCTCTTCCAGAAAAACCTTGGGATAAGTAACATGGATACCCCGCCGTGCAATCGCTTCTGCAACGGCAGGTACCGTTGCCAGCCACTCACGGCGGCTGACCTGACTGGTAGCCTCACTATCAGCGGCAGCCGATTTACCCCGTAATCCCAATACCTGAATAAAGAATTTCCGTACTCCCAGAGAGTCAAGCAGCTCTCCCATACGGTGAAGATGGGCAATATTTTTCCTGCTTACGGTATAAATTACACTTACAGAAAACCCCTTATCTACCGCCTTCCGTATATTGCCGGTGCAGATATCAAAAACCCCTCTCCCCCTTACAGGATCATTAACCAGTGCATCCGGCCCATCAAGACTAAAGCTGAGGTAGTCAAGCTGGGCTGGGGTAACCTTTTCTAACAGATCATGAAAAAGATAACCGTTAGAATCAACCGTCACCTGATATCCCAACTCCTTGGCCAAAATGACAGACTCTGCCAGATCAGGATGTAACGTCGGCTCTCCACCAAGAAAAATGATATTACTTGTCTTGCGGGAATCAGCAAACAACTGCAGCCAATTGGCAATTTCCTCTTTGTCAAGCTGCCGACTGCCATGCTGTTCCTTATTGATATAACAGTGTTTACACGAGAGATTACAGGCGGTGAGAATATGCAAAAAGATATTTCTCTCATCTGCCTTAAAACGAATTGTTTTGGGTGTATACGTATTCATGGATACCAATCAATATTAGAACAAATATTCTATTGCTGCATAAGGGTATAGCGGGCAAGATAACTCTGCTGTAGATACCCTCCATCGGAGCTGGAAAAAAACTGTTTAAACAGAGCAAGACTCTGCTGCCGCATCACCCCGACAACAATTTTTACCGGTATATCACGATAAAGAGGAGCAAGGGAAGTAAGGGGCATATTGGTTCCCCCGCCCATTGCATCTTCGTAGGCATAGACAATACGGCAGATACCATTCACCAGCAGTGTAGAGTAACACATCAAACAGGGTTCCATGGTGGAATAGACAGTAATATCGGCAAAATCAAACTGCCGCCTCTTCTGCTGCACAACATCATACAACCTGTGCAGAGCAATAATTTCTGCATGGTCCAGTTCGTTAACACAGCTCTTTCTGCCGGAACCGCCGCTATTCTGCCGACTGCCAGTAACCAGCAGTTCGTCACCAACAGCCATTACACATCCCACAGGAAACTCTCCCTGCTGCAAAGCGTCCTCCGCCTGCATAAGAGCCTGCTGCATAAAATATTCATGTCGAGCGGTATCGTCCATGCCTCTCCGTTGATTATAAAATTACAGGGTTCACCCCTTTAACACAGCACCCGAACAAGCTGCTGCTCTGTTACCGCATCGGTTATATCTACGGCACCTATTGCCGTTGGCAGCACATAAAAGATTCTGCCGCCCACAACTTTCTTATCTGCCAAAAGATAACCACGTATCTCTTCTCTGCTCAGTTCCACCGGAATTTCCAGCGGTAAACCGTAACCGGAGAGCAGGGAGCGGATCTGCTGCTCTTCAGCAGAGGATAAAAAGCCAACAACCGCCGCAAGTCTGCATGCCGCCGCCATACCAATGGAGACGGCCAGTCCATGAATTATAGCGTAATGTGAAGCGGCTTCTACCGCATGCCCTATGGTATGCCCAAAATTAAGGATACGGCGCAAACCGCCCTCTTTTTCATCGGCAGCTACAATCTCTGCCTTAATTGTCAGGCAGCGGGAAATCATTGATAAAAGGGTATCACGATCAAAAGCAAAAATTTTCTCTTTACTCTTATGCAGAAAAGAGAAGAAATCGCGATCATAGATAACACCATACTTTATCACCTCGGCCAGACCGCCCAAAAATTCCTGCTCAGGCAAACTGCGTAACAGCTCAATATCAATATAGACCGCCCTGGGCTGATAAAATGCACCGATAAGATTTTTCCCCTCCGGTAAATCTACTCCGGTTTTTCCACCAACCGAGCTGTCTACCTGAGCAAGCAGGGTGGTTGGAATCTGGATAAAAGGAATCCCCCGCATATAGGTTGCGGCAACAAATCCGGCAAGATCTCCAGAAACCCCGCCGCCAAAACCGATAATACCATCCTTCCGGGAAAATCCGGCGGCCACCAGGCGGCTTGCCAATGCCCCCACCATCTGTAGATTTTTGCTCTGCTCTCCTGCAGTAAAGGGAAAAAGCTGCGCTTTAATACCAGCTTCTGCCAGGGAATCAAGTAACTCCTGCCCGTAAATCTTAGCTACCGTAGTATCTGAGATAATAGCATAGCGTTCCGCAAAGGCTCCCTGCAACAATTGGCTGCCAACCTCTGCCAATCCTCCAGAACTGATATAAATGGGATAACTCCTCTCTTCTATCCCCACATTGAGTTTCAGCATATTCCCTTACTGCAGTTAAAGAAAAAGCCGACTCCGCCCTGTTGCGAAATCGGCTCCCATCTCAAAAGAGACAATTTGTCTCTTACACCAACTTTTCAATCCGCCGCTGATGACGACCGCCGGCAAAGGCTGTATTCAGCCACACTTCTACCATGGAAAGCGCAACAGAAGGCTCCAGCACCCGGGCTCCAAGGCAGAGCACATTCGCATCATTATGCTCTCTGCTCATCTGCGCTGTAAAGAGATCATGACAAAGAGCAGCCCGAACATGAGGGGAACGATTGGCCCGAATAGACATTCCTATCCCCGTACCACAAATCAAAATACCTCTTTCGCAGCGGCCAGAATCAATCTCGGCCACCACCTGAGCTGCATAATCAGGGTAATCAACAGATTCTTCCGAAAAACAACCGAGATCAACAACCTTATGACCAAGCTTCTCTATACTCTCGCAGACAGCCCCTTTTAAGGGAAAACCTCCATGATCTGCGCCAATTGCTATCTTCACCCTCTATCTCCGCGAAAATTTACGGCTCTATCCGTTTCATAACAACAGTTCCATTGGTACCGCCAAAACCAAACGAATTGGAAATCCCCGCATTAATCGTCATCTTTCGTGCCTGATGAGCGACATAATCAAGATCACATTCAGGATCAACCTCATCAAGGTTAATTGTCGGCGGCGACATCTGATTTTTAATCGCCAGTGCCAAAAAGGCAGACTCAATGCCACCAGCTGCACCAAGCAGATGCCCAGTCATTGATTTAGTGGAGTTCACTGCCAGTTTATAGGCATGATCTCCAAAAACGGCCTTAATTGCTCTGGTCTCTCCTCTATCATTGAGCGGTGTGGATGTGCCGTGGGCGTTAATATAGTCAACCTCCTCCGGCTGCATTCCAGCACTTGCCAATGCATCCTTCATTGCCCGTGCAGCCCCTTCAGCATCTTCTGGAGGTGCCGCAATATGGAAGGCATCACTACTCATGCCATAACCGACAACCTCGGCATAGATCTGCGCACCTCTCGCTTTGGCATGCTCATACTCTTCCAACACCATCATTCCAGCACCCTCTCCCATAACAAAACCATCACGCCCCTTATCAAAAGGCCGCGACGCCTTTGCAGGTTCATCATTTCTGGTAGAAAGAGCTTTCATAGAAGAAAAACCGGCAATTCCTAACTCACTGATAACAGCTTCGCTACCACCACCAATAACGACATCACAACGGCCATACTTTATGTAATTATACGCCTCTCCCACGGCATGGGTTCCAGCGGCACAAGCAGTCGTCAAGGTAAGATTCGGCCCCTTACTGCCAATATCAATAGAGATATTCCCGGAAGGCATATTAGGAATAACCATTGGAATAAAAAACGGACTCACCTTGCGGGAACCCCGGTTCAACAAAGTCAAATGCTGTTGCTCAATGGTCGGCAAACCGCCCATACCACAACCTGTTACCACTCCCACTCTGCCGCAGTTTTCTTCTGTTACCATAAAGGCACTGTCTTCCATGGCAAAACGGGCAGCGACAATTCCATACTGAACAAAAAGATCAAGACGCTTCGCCGTCTTTTTCTCAAAAAAGTCTTCCGCTTGATACCCCTTCACTTCTGCAGCAATCTTCACTCCATAATCACTGGTATCAAACCGGGTGATGTTGTCAATTCCACTCACCCCAGCACAAAGATTCTCCCAACTCGGCTTTGTTCCCACGCCCAGCGGCGTAACAAGACCAATACCAGTAACAACAACCCTTCGTTCCACAACCTACCCCACTTTTGTTTATTATACAGTTAAAATTGCTGCAGAAAAAATACTATTTCAGCTTATTAACATAGTCAATAGCATGCTGAACAGTTGTAATACTCTCCGCATCTTCATCGGGAATCTCAATGTCGAAGCCCTCTTCCATCGCCATTATCAACTCGACAAGATCAAGAGAGTCAGCACCAAGATCATCAACAAAGGATGCTCCCGGTACAACCTTCTCTTTATCAACACTTAACTGCTCAGCGATAATGTCAATCATTTCCTGTTCGGTAGACATAACAATCTCCTTTTCTAACATGGTAAACCTGTCGTTCAGGTCTCTTTTTTTACAATAAGTACTACACCATATGCACGCCGCCATTGACATGCAACGTTTCACCGGTAATATAACCGCCTTCACTAACAAGGTAGGCCACAGCACCGGCAATATCTTCCACTTTGCCAAAATCGCCAAGGGGAATCTCTTTTTTTAACTGCTCTTGTAACTCAGGGCTTAAGGTATTCAGTATTTCGGTGTCAATAAAACCCGGAGCAACACAATTCACCGTTATACCGCGGGAGGCAAGTTCTTTGGCAAGGGATTTACTAAAGCCGATCAATCCCGCCTTTGCCGCTGAATAATTTACCTGACCGGCATTGCCGCTTACTCCGCTCAACGAGCTGATATTAACAATCCGCCCGCCCTTTTTTTTCACCATACTTCTAACAACCGCTTTTGCACAACAAAAAACCCCTTTTAGGTTAGTCGTTAAAACGGCATCCCAATCCTCTTCTTTCATCCTCATAAAAAGAGAATCACGGGTAATCCCGGCATTATTTACCAAGATATCTACTCCTCCGGCCTCTTCCAGAATCTGGTCAAAGGCATTTTTTACCGCCTCAGAGCAGGCCACATCAAATCCAATGGCTACTGCCGAACCACCCGCCTGCTCGATCTCCCGAACCACGGCATCCGCAGCATCTGCCCGGCTGACATAGTTAACATAGACCTTTGCTCCCATCTTCGCCAGACGTAGACATACTGCCCTGCCGATTCCCCGGCTGCCACCAGTGACTACTGCAACCTTTCCTGTAAGACTCATGCCCTGCTCTCCTTTAACGCTTTAATTAATTTGGGCAGAACCTCGGCAACATCACCAACGATACCATAATCAGCAATATCAAAAATAGGCGCATTTGCATCCCGATTAATGGCAATGATGGTCTCCGCCGACTGCATCCCGGCCACATGCTGGATCGCCCCGGAGATACCACAGGCGATATAGAGTTTGGGTGCAACTGTCTTTCCCGTCTGCCCAACCTGATGGGGATATTCAATCCAGCCGGCATCCACTACCGCACGAGTGGCAGAAATTTTACCCCCCAAAAGTTCAGCAAGTTCAGCAAGCAGTGTAAAACCTTCAGCACTTCCTACACCACGCCCTCCAGCAACAAGGATATCCGCCTCCTGAATATTAACCACTTCTCCCCGGCTGTCCACCGATTCAAGCACAGTAGCTTCACCTGCCTGCGGAATCACTGCCAGCAGCCCGGGGACATCAACCTCCACAACATCTCCTTCACGACTGCTGTCGGCAACGGCTTCTTTCATCACTTTGGGGCGAACAGTCGCCATCTGCGGCCGGGTCCCCTCGCAGACAATGGTGGCCATAATATTGCCGCCGAAAGCAGGACGGGTCTGCAGCAAGGCTCCATCCCGTTCACGAATGGAGAGAGCGGTACAATCCGCCGTCAATCCTGTGTTCAACGCTACCGCTACCGCAGGAATAAAAGAACGGCCAATGGATGTCGCACCAGCCAGCACAATCTCCGGCATACATTGCCGGAGTATAGAGGTAAAAAGATGGGTGAAAATACCTTCATGAAAATGGGCAAGTGACGGGTGATCCGCCAGATACACCTGATCGGCACCGTGGGCAATCAACTGTGCAGGAATCTCCCCCACACCGCTGCCCAACAAAAAAGCTATCAGCTTTACTCCGCGTGTATCAGCAAGCCTGCGCCCCTCTCCCAGCAACTCCAGCGATACCGGAGCAAGCTTCCCTTTGCGAAATTCGCAAAAGACTCCCACTCCCTGCCAGGAGGAGAAATCTTTTTGCTGCTTCTTGTTGGTATCAATGGAAAGAGCGGAAACCGCACAGCTATCAACACACGTTCCGCAAAGAGTACATCCTTCCCCAATCTGGGGGTAATCATCAGCCATCTCAATAGCAGCAAAAGGACAACTCTCCTCACAGATACCACAACCGATACATAACTCCCGCGCAAGATTCAACATTACAGACAACCCTCCAGGCTGCTACACCACTTGGCTGAAAGTGGCAAGTTTCTGTGCCAACTGCGATACCTGAGCATCAAGATCACCCTCCAGCACGACCCGTGCTCCCCGTGCCTCAGGAGCAAAGACTTTTACCACCTGAGTAGGAGAACCGGACAGACCGAGGCAGGCCGTATCTGCACCAATGGCAGCAGCATCCAGCAACTCTATTGCCGCCTTTTTTGCTTTCATTTTTCCCTTCAGTGAAGGCACCCGCGGTTTATTGATCTCTTTTACCACGGTAAGCAAGGCTGGAAGCGAGACAGCAACCACATCATAACCGTCATCCATCATTCTCTCCACTACCAGCTTCTCATTAGACTGCTCACGAATCTTCTGCACACAGGTAACAAAAGGGATTCCCAGACGATCTGCCATACCGGAACCAACCTGGGCCGTATCGCCATCTATTGCCTGCTTACCACAGAGGACAAGATCAAATTCACCAAGAGCCCGCACTGCATGCTCCAGGGTATAGGAAGTGGCCCAAGTATCAGCACCGGCAAAAGCACGATCAGAGACAAGCACCGCACGATCTGCCCCACAGGAGATCGCCTGCCGCAGCATCTCTTCCGCCTGAGGAGGCCCCATAGTCAAGGCAATCACTTCTCCACCGCAGCTCTCTTTTAACCGTACCGCCTCTTCCAGAGCATGCTGGTCATAGGGATTCATAATGGAGGCAACCCCCTCCCGTGCCAGCGTATTCATTTCCGGATCAAGGCGCACTTCACTGGTATCAGGAACCTGTTTTATGCAGACAACAATTCTCATAGAACTATGCGTATTCCTTATTCAACTCTTGCCCAATAACATTGCGCTGAATCTGGTTGCTTCCCTCATAAATCTGCAGGATTTTTGCATCCCGCATCATCTTTTCCACCGGATATTCACACATATAACCATAACCGCCCATCACCTGTACAGCATCAGTGGTCGCCTTCATGGCCATATCCGTAGCAAATGTTTTACAAATAGCACTCATTTTGGATATCTTTTTCGGATGGGCATCAATATGTCTGGCCGTTGAATAAACCAACGATCTTGCCGCTTCAACACCAATGGCCATATCAGCAAGAAGATGCTGCACCGCCTGAAAGGAGATAATCGGCTTGCCAAACTGCTTGCGCTGCTTGGCATAACTGGCGGCCTCATCCAGTGCTCCCTGCGCCAATCCTACCGCAAGAGCGGCAATACCTGGACGGGAGAGATCAAGCGTCTGCATTACAGTAATAAAACCGGTTCCGGCACGGCCAATTATCCGGTCTTTAGGGATACGGCAATCCTTAAAGATAAGTTCCGTTGTGGCAGAGGCCCGAATACCCATCTTTTTCTCTTTTACGCCAAACTCAAAGCCGGGATCACCCTTTTCTACCACAAACATGGATGCCCCCCGCGCTCCCCTGCTGCGATCGGTAATGGCAACAACGGTATAGATATCCGCCTCGCCGCCATTAGTTATCCACTGCTTGGTGCCGTTCAACACCCATTCATCGCCGTCAAGCTCGGCCGTGGTCTGAATACCAGAGGCATCTGAACCGGCATTGGCCTCAGTAAGGCCAAAAGCAGCAAACTTTTCCCCGGCAGCAATCGGGGTAAGGTACTTTTCTTTCAACTGACTGGAACCACTTATCATAATAGGAAAAGCACCCAGAAAGTTTGCGGCATAGGCGGTACCTACCGCAACACAGCCGCGGGCAACCTGCTCAATGGCCAGTACGATATCAAAACAACCACCGCCAAACCCTCCATACTCTTCGGGAATCGGCAAAGCAAAGAGATCCGCTTTTGCCATATCATTTAAAATATCTCGAGGAAAAGTGTGATTCTCATCCAGCTCCGCCCGTTGCGGAATAATACGTTCATCGCTGATCTGTGCAGCAATATCAACGATCATCTGTTGTTCTTCCGTGAGGAAATAATCCATACCGACTCCTTACCATATAAGCAAAACTGCCCCCCAGGTGAATCCGCCACCAAAGGAACAGAGTAAAACTATATCGCCTTTTTCTATTTTTCCTGCCCGATTAGCCTCATCAAGGGCAATGGGCACCGAGGCAGCAGAGGTATTCCCGTATTTGGGCAGATTAATAAAAACCTTCTCCTCGGCAATCCCCAGCCGTTTTTGTAAATTATTGAGAATTCTGATATTTGCCTGATGAGGAACCAGCAGATCAACATCAGCAATAGTCAACTGCTGATCAGAGAGAACGGCATTGATGGAGCCTGCCATAGACTTTACCGCATATTTAAAAACTTCCTTGCCCTGCATACGGATAAACGGCCCGCTTGACGGCTCAACCCGCAGATCAGGATTTGAACTCTCCGGTCCATGCATATGAAGCAACTCCCAAAAACGCCCATCTGCCTGCATATCCGTTGCCAGCACCCCGCGCACTCCTTCCGCTGCCCCTAAAACTGCCGCCCCTGCTCCATCACCAAACAGGATACAGGTATTTCTATCGCTGTAATCCACCCGACTCGACAAGGTTTCTGCACCGATAACCAACACCTTCATTGCAGGATTGGACCGAATATACTTGTCCGCAAGATCGAAACCGTAAAGAAAACCAGAACATGCGGCATTGATATCGTAGGCGAAGGCATTTTTGGCACCAATCTCCGCCTGTACAAAACAGGCAGTAGACGGCATTATCATGTGGGGAGAGATCGTTCCAACAACAATCAAGCCAAGCTCGGCAGCATCAACGCCAGCCGCCTCAAGAGCCTGCTCAGCAGCCTTGGAAGAGAGTTGATAGGTCAACTCACCTGAACCTCCGTGGCGGCGAGTCTCAATTCCCGTTCTCGTACGAATCCACTCGTCACTGGTAGCAACGATGGACTCCATATCGGCGTTGGTAACCACACGCCGGGGCAGGCAGGAGCCTGTGCCCAACACAACACTACCCATCACTTCTCTATTTCACTCCGATCACTATTGATCTCAAGACTTTGCTGAATCGTTTTGGTGATATTCCCTTCCGCCATAGCAGCAGCCTGAAGAATGGCATTCTTTATCGCATGGGAATTCGACTTCCCATGACAGACAATACCGACACCATCCACACCAAGCAGAGGCGCACCACCATACTCCGCATAGTCCACTCGTTTTTTGAAGGCTCTGAAGGCGGGAAAGACCAGTGCCCCACCCAGCTTTCGCAAAAAAGTAGAGTGAATTTCATCGCGGATCATCTTCATGCTCGCCTCAGCAAGCCCTTCGCTCACTTTCAAGCAGATATTGCCGACAAAACCATCACAGACAACGACATCAACCTCGCCAAAAAATATATCACGCCCCTCCACATTGCCGATAAAGTTCAATGAACTGTTTTCCAGCAAGGGGTAGGTCTCCTTGACAAGGCTGTTCCCTTTTCCAGACTCTTCACCAATAGTCAGCAAACCAACTCGCGGATTCTCTATCCCGGTTATACGGGAGTAGGCCGCTGCCATAATGGCAAACTGCAGGAGATGCTGTGCCTTACAATCAACGTTAGCACCAATATCCATCAAGACAGCAGGTTTTTTCAAGGTGGGAAAAACAGAAGTGATACCGGGGCGTAGAACCCCCGGAAGACGGCCAAGCTTGCAGATCGCCGCCGCCATAGTCGCCCCGGAGTTACCTGCACTTACCGCAGCACAAGCATCCCCTGTTTTCACCTGTTGAAAGGCGACAAGCACCGAAGCGTCCTTTTTTCTGCGAATCGCGCTGGCTGGATTCTCATCCATCGCAACAACTTCAGAAGCATGAACCACATCAATTTTACGCAAAGCATCCGCTGCAGGAGAAAGCGCATCAAGGTCTTGCCGCAGCCGGGATGCATCCCCCACCAGCAAGACCTCAACATCTCCGCTTTTCACAGCTCCAAGAGCACCATCAACCAGCTCTTTTGAACTGCGATCTCCCCCCATAGCATCCAGGGCGACACGCATAAAAACTCCTAACTCAGATCAGCGTCAAGAGCATAAACCTCACGCTCACGATATTTTCCACAGCTGCCACACAATCTATGAGGCTCTTTAGGTTCCCCACACTCAGGACAAAGGGAAAGAGCCGGCGCAGAGAGCGCATCATGAGAACGTCTTTTACGGGTTCGTGAATGGGATTGTCTTCTTTTAGGTAAAGCCATTGTATCCTCCAGATTTAACGCTATTTCTTCAATTTACTTAAAACAGCAAAAGGTGATGAAGAGACATCTTCACCACAACAACATTGTTCACTATTCAAATTTGCCCCGCAACCGGAACAAACACCTTTACAATTATGACGGCAAGTAATCTGCATAGGCAGATTCAAGCAAACCTGCTCCCGCAGAATTTCATCCAGCTCCACCTCCGGGGCAGTAACAAAAAGCACTTCTGCCTGCTCAGCACTGCACTCAAGCTCATCTTCAAAGGCCGTATCCTCCCTACCTACAACGAATCTGTAGGTAAACGTTTCGTCAAAAGAAAACGGCACATCATCTGCACAAAAAGAACACCGGCCAATAAAGCTTCCTGCCAGCTCTCCTTGTAAAAAGACATCTCCTCCATCCTTTTTGCGGGAAAAACAGAGACGCCCCGTCAACTCGACATCAACGCCCTCCTCTTCGAGAAAAACTCTCTTACCCTCAAGAGGCACACAACACCTGCGTCTGTCAAGCTGGTCAAAGCAGAACTTCATTGTATATTTCCAGATACCAAGAGTGGACAGAAAACAAAAAAAGTGACAATAATAAATTTATCGAAAAGATGCCAGTAAAAAATAAGATAAACGGTATACCCTGATCTGCAGAGAACATCACAGAATTACTCCGCCTAGAGGATATGAGCCAACCGCTCCGAAGCCTTTTCCAAACGCCTTGAAATCTGTAAAAGCACCCATTCTAAAACAACTCTTCCATCTTCCGGCATCTGCCGCATTAATTGCGAGTACTCTGTAAAAGGTAACAAGGCGACAACAGAATCCTCTACCGCAAAAGCTCCCGCTCCATGTACCATATTCTGCAGCAATCCTCTTTCTCCCAAGGGAGCCCCGGCATCGAGCAGGGCAATAACCTGCGTTTTATCCTCAAAACCGGTCTCCTTACGGATACCAATACGCCCGGAACGAATAAAATAGAGCCCGGCAACAGCTTCACCCCGCTGAAAAACCGCTTCTGCTGCAGAAAAATGCTGCTCTTCCACTGTCCGGCATAAAAAAGCCCGCCCTTCCTCAGAAAGGGCAGGCATAATAGATATGAAAAACTCCGACAGATTCGCTGTCATAACAACCCCTGTTAGTTCCCTTCCAGCTCGGCAATTTTCTTTTTGATGGTTGCCACCAGGCCGTCATACTTTTCCGTCCGTAAGATAGACTTAAACTGCTCCTGGTAATTGCGAATTAAGCTCATACCCTCAATATTGATATCATATACCTTCCACGCTCCATCTTTACGCTGCATAATATAGTGTACCGGCAAATCCTTATCACCACCGGCAACTTCTGTCGTTACCTGTGCTCTACGCCCCTTTACCAACTCTCCGATATACCTTACCCCATACTTCTCTGCATGCTCTTCATAGGCTTCAAACTTACCTATATAGACATTCTCCAGTAAACTGGTCATAAGTTTCGTAAAATCATCCCGCTGCTGGGGAGAAATGGAGCGCCAGGTTCTTCCCAGAACCCGTTTGGACATCTCACGAAAATCAAAACCCTTTTGCACTTCCTGCATAATTTTTGCCCGCCGCTCCTGGCGGTGTACATCCCCTTTCAGATTCTTATCCAGCAAAATACCGGTAAGCTCGGTCAAAACAGGTTGTAGCGTTTCCATAGGGCCTTCATCAGCCGCAAAAACAGGCACGGCCCACAATAGCACTACCAGAAAATACACTAGAATTTTATTCATATTCTCTCTCCACCTTCTGCTGTTTACTCAAAAAAAGAAAAATATCCCTTCACCAACTATTTAGCACTGCCAAAGGCGAATTTACTGATAAGACTTTCAATATCAAGCGTTGATTCGGTATCAACAATAACCTCACCAGCCTTAAACACCTCCTCATCTCCTCCCAGAGTAAGCTGGATATACTTATCACCAATAATCCCCTGGCTTTTTACCGAGGCAATAGAATCAAGAGGAACCTGCACATCCTTGTTCAACCGCAGGGTAAGAACCGCAAACCCATCCTTTCCCAGATTTACCGCGATAACATTACCAACAATCACCCCGGCTACCTGGATGGAAGCACCTTTCTTTACCCCCGATACATTATTAAATTCCGCTTTTAAATCATAGGTTTTATCCGCCACCAGAAAAGGGACCTCCCCTAACTGCAGGGCAAGGTAAACAAAAGCACTAAAACCAAGCAATACAAAAAGTCCAACAACCGTCTCAAGCACACCCTTCTTCATATTTCCCTACTTTTCAATAAGATGACTTTGATAAATTTCGCCCATCGTTGTCTTGACGAATTTCCTGATATTTTCCTTCTGCGACCATTGAATCGCCTCCGGGCTGTCAAAAACATCAATCTTCCCCCGATCAAGGATAATAACCTGATCTGCCAGATTAAACACCTTGGGTATATCATGACTAACGATAATGGAGGTAAAACCGTACTGCCGCTGAGTACGGGCAAAAAGATGATATATCTCTTGAGTCATCACCGGATCAAGCCCGGTCGTCGGCTCATCAAACAACATAATCTCCGGATGAAGCTGCATCGCCCTTGCCAGCCCAACCCGCTTCTGCATACCGCCGCTTAACTGGGCAGGGTATTTGCTTTCATGCCCCTTAAGTTCAAACTGCTCAAGACTGTCAAAAACCTGCGCGCAGATCTCATCTTCACTCTTTTTGGTCCGCTCCCGTAAGGGCATTGCGATATTTTCAAAGACCGTTAACGAATCAAAAAGGGCAGCACCCTGAAAAAGCACTCCAAAGCGGGTACGTAGCCTATGCAGCTTTTTCCCCCGCAGACGAGTAATATCCTCACCGCCAATAGAGATCATTCCAGAGTCAGCGTCTATTAACCGCAAAATCAATTTAAGCGTAACACTCTTCCCCTGGCCGCTGCCTCCAGCAACAACAGTAGTCTTCCCTGCTGGAATGGTAAAATCGACCCCGTCCAGCACATGCTGCACAGAACCATCCTGCCGGCGGAAACTTTTACGCACCCCTGCAAACTCTATGGCATTATCAGACATTTCTGCTCCATTACAGCAAGATTGCCGTTAAGAGATAATCAAAAATCAGTACAGAGATGGAAGAAAGAACCACCGCCTGAGTTGTTACCCGGCTTACGCTTTCCGCGCCAAACCCTGCACCGCGAATCTGCTGTACGAAATAGCCGCGCCCACAACAAATCCACACCACAAGCCCGCCAAAAAAGAACGATTTAATGACCCCAAGCCATAAATCATGATTGGTGACACTACTGTGCATCCCCTCATAGTATGCTCCGGGACTC
>PDWI01003662.1_pt1 | contig 21460 bp, 22 predicted proteins | sample 1430891 | NCBI WGS metagenome assembly PDWI01 (sample SAMN01162508, study PRJNA174530) | Oral metagenome, whole genome shotgun sequencing project. | biome: Marine environment; feature: Marine mammal; material: Swab sample of the gingival sulcus; isolation source: swab sample of gingival sulcus... | reverse complement strand
AGAAACTGGTGGCAAACAGTATAAAGTTCAAGAAGGCGATGAAGTTAGAGTTGAAAAATTAGCACTTGAAGTTGGAGATAGTGTTGATTTTGATAAAGTGCTTTTGGTAGCTGACGGGGACAAGTGTAATTACGGAACACCTTATGTAGAAGGTGCTGTAGTTAAAGCCACTGTTTTAGAGCAAGCTAAAGCTAAAAAAGTAATCATTTATAAATACTTACCTAAGAAAGACTTTAGAAAGAAAAAAGGTCATAGACAACCTTATACTTTAGTTAAGATAGAATCAATTAATGGATAATGATTAATGTAACTTTTTTTAAAGATGGAAATAACATCTGCGGTTTTGAGTCAAAGGGTCATTCAGAGAGTGATGTTCATGGCAAGGATATAGTTTGTGCTAGTGTTAGTGGCATTCTATTATCGGTAGCAAATACTATAACTGGTTATTTGCACGTGAAAGCATTTGTAAAGTATGATGAAGGATATCTTTCAATCGATATGGATAAGAGTGATTCAGACAAGAAAACAGTACAAGCAGTTATGCAGGTTGCCTATATAGGCTTAATAGGAATTGTAGAAGAATATAGCGAATATGTAAAGGTTTCAATAGAAGATAGGAGGATGAGCGTATGTTGAGAATGAATTTGCAATTATTTGCAAGTAAAAAAGGTGTTGGTTCTTCTAAAAACGGACGTGATTCTGTATCTAAGAGATTAGGTGTTAAACGTGGTGATGGATGTCTAGTAAAAGCTGGTAGCATTATCATGAGACAAAGAGGAACAAAAATTCATCCAGGCGTTAATGTAGGTCGTGGTGGAGATGATACTCTATATGCAAAAGTCGAAGGCATTGTAAGATTCGAAAGATATGGAAAGAAGAGAAAACAAGTTAGTGTATACACTCAATAAACTCATCATGTGATGAGTTTTTATTGTTTTGAGGTAAAAATATGTATGTAGATAGAGCTGAAGTTTATATAGAGGCTGGAAAAGGCGGAAATGGTTCAAAGTCATTTCGAAGAGAAATATATGAGCCTTACGGTGGACCAGATGGAGGCGATGGTGGAAGAGGTGGACATATCATCGCTAAGGTAGATACTGGCCTCAATACTCTGATGGATTTTAAACTGAGAAGAAAATATAAAGCGGAAAACGGAGCCGATGGCGCGAAGAAAAATAAAACAGGAAGAAATGGAAAAGATATCACTTTATATTTTCCACAGGGGACTGTCATATTTGAAAAGAATACTGGACATCTTATAGCTGATTTAAGCGATGAAAATGCATCTGTTATTATTGCTGAAGGTGGAAGAGGTGGAAAGGGAAACACGCATTATAAATCATCGATTAGACAGGCACCTGACTTCGCTCAACCCGGTAAAAAAGGAGATGCACTTTATATTGTAATGGAGCTTAAGAGCATAGCTGATGTGGGCCTACTCGGCTTTCCAAATGCTGGAAAGAGCTCTCTACTTTCTGTGGTAACAAAGTCAAAGCCAAAAGTTGCCGATTATCCTTTTACAACACTGAAGCCTAATTTGGGTGTTGTAGAATCAATTGTAGGAAAGTCCTTTGTAATGGCTGATATTCCAGGAATAATAGAGGGAGCTTCAGAAGGAGTAGGACTCGGTCTTGAGTTTTTACGACATGTCGAGAGGACGAGACTGTTACTTCATCTAGTGGATATTAGCAATAATAGTATCTACGAGACTTCTCCTTTAGAAAGATACAAGATAATGAGAAGAGAACTTAAGAACTATTCTGAAAGATTAAGTGAGAAAAAGGAAATTGTATTTTTAAATAAGATCGACTCAGAGTTTGATGAGGAAAAGCTTGATGAAATTAAAAAGTATCTTGAGTCAAAAAATATTGAATACTTTTCAACTAGTATATATAAAAGAGATATTGTAGAAAATGCACTTAAGAAGATAACCAGCATGCTAGATGATATTCCAAAAGAAAATCTATTTGATGATGTTGAGATATATGAAAGAGAAGAGGAAGACCAAACTATAAACTGCTATATCGAAGATGGTGAATATGTTGTTGAGGGCGGACCGGTTGAAAGGTTATTTGAGTCAACGGATTTTGTCTCTTACCAATCTCAGAAAAGATTTGAAGTAACGCTAAAGAAAATAGGAGTTTATGATATACTAAGAAAAGAAGGAATCAAAAACGGAGATATCGTAAGAATTAAGGGGTATGCTTTTGAGTATAGAGAGTAATTTAAAAGGAAAAGATAGAAGTAAATTAAAAAAAATGGCGCATAGTATAAAGCCTAATTCTTTCCTAGGTAAACATGGAGTGACTGAAGAGTTTCTTGCTGATCTTGACAATATTTTGGAGGCTCATGAACTAGTGAAAATAAGTATTAGTCCAAATTTAGATATGGATAAGAAAGAGCTCTCGGATGATATATGCAAGAGGTCTAGAAGTGAGTTTATTAGCTTTGTGGGGAGAAAATTAGTAGTATATAGGAAATCCTTTACACTGCCTGAAAAAGACAGGATAAGTTTATAATGTCAAATATTGCACTTTTTGGTGGGGCGTTTGATCCTATTCATATAGGACATTTGTTTATCGCGAGTAAGGTATATGAACAACTCGATGTTGAGAAGGTTGTATTTATGCCTACGGGAATTGCACCACATAAAAAAATATTTTCGTCCACAGATGAAGATAGGCTTGCTATGCTTAAGATGAGCACAGATGGAATAGATGAATTTGAAGTTTCGACATATGAGATGGATAAAAAAGAAGTGTCATATACAGTAAATACATTGGAGCATTTAAGAAGTGTTTATGATAAGGTCTATCTCGTTGTGGGTGATGATAGTTTTATGTATTTCGAGAAGTGGTTTGACTATAAAACCATCATCGAATTATCCGAAATAGCTTTATATGTAAGACATCACAGTATAAGTGCTTTAAAAGACAAAGCAAATTCTATCGGTGCGAAAGTAAATATAATAGAAGGTCCTGTGATACCAGTATCTTCTTCTTACATTAGAGAAGAAGTTATCAGAGGTAATTCGGTCAAATACCTTGTGACCGATGAAGTTAATAGGTATATTTTGAAGAAGGGTCTATATGAAAGTATCTGAGATAAATAAAAATGTTAAGTCAATAATGTCAAAATCTAGATATAATCATTCTTTAAGAGTTGCAGATTTAGCAGTTAAACTAGCGAAACAACATGGTGTTTCAAAGAAGAAAATGAGAAAAGCTGCTCTGCTACATGATGTCGGTTATTTTTATGTAAAGGACAAGAAAAAAGCCGGCCTTAAACACGCAGCTATAAGTGTGATGTACGCAAGACATATAGGAATTAACAATAAGGATATTTTAGATGCTATCAAATACCATACCATAGCAAGTGTGAAGATGAACAAATTCGCCAAAATACTTTTCCTCGCTGATAAACTAGAAGTCGGCAGAAAGTTTGAGGGAGTTGATATAATTAGAAAAGTGGCTTTTGTAGACATAGATTTAGCACTTTTACTTGTTATAGAAAGTACCGATAAGTATTTAAAAAAACAGAATTCAAAAATTCATAAAAGTACGATTATTCTATATAGGAGTCTTGTTAAGAAATATTTTGGAGATAGTAAATGAAAGAAGTAAATTTAATTAAAGAAATGCTAGAAGAAAAATTAGCTAATAATGTCGAAGTCTATGATGTTCATTCTAAAAGTAGCATATGTTCGTTTTGTGTCATTGCGACCGGTAGAAACGAGAGACACTTAAAAACATTAGCGGACGATGTAGAGGAGCTTATGGACAAAAATGATTATGAGAAATTAAGTCGAATAGGAGAGAAATCTGGAGGTTGGATTCTACTTGATTATGGAGACATAATCGTCCATTTATTCAGCTACGATATGCGCGAATATTACAATATAGAAAGACTACTGGTATAGCAATAAACCAGTACTTTTTTTGCCCTAATTTATAGCTGTTTTTTTTGAGTTTAGTTTATATAAATTAACTTTACAATATTTTTCAACTTTGATATAATGCATTTATCAAATTAAAAAGGAGATTGTTATGTTTAGAGAAAAGAAATTTCTAGTTTTACTGCTAGTTATAATGCTTGTTGCAGCATCTGTAATCGCTTGTTCAGCTAAAAAAGATGATGCTACAACAGACACTGATAAATCGGCAGAAACTGGAACATCTGAAGACTCTTCAAAAGGAGAAGCTACAGATGATTCTAAAGCTGGTCCAGCAATGAAAGACACAGTTGTTATTGCTACAGCAGATGAAACACCATCTTTGACTACAGCAGATCATAACGCTGTTGCTGGTGATTACATCAATGAACTTACTCACAATGGTCTATTTAGAATGAATTCTGATTTAGAACCTGTTCCTGATCTAGTAGCAGAGTACAGTGTTGAGAAAGATGAGAATGGTGAAGAGACTATTTGGGTTATGAAGTTACACGAGGGAATTAAGTTCCACGATGGTTCTGATCTTACATCTGATGATGTTATAGCAACACTTGAATTGTCAAAGACAAAGCCAAATATAGCGACATATACGAAGTCATTTGTTAAACTTGAAAAAGTTGATGATTTAACTTTCAAGATTCATACTGATGGTCCTTCAGCTATTTTGCTATATAACCTCTGCCATCACGGTAACTACATTCTACCTAAGGCTTTAATTGAATCAGGAAATGATTTCAATACCAATCCTGTTGGAACTGGTCCTTACAAATTTGTAGAGTGGAAAAGAAGTGAATATTTGAAATTTGAAGCTTTTGAAGACTATTTTGATAAAGAAAGAGCTGCAAAAATCAAAAATATCGTATGGAAAATAATTCCAGAGGGTTCATCTAGAACTATAGCTCTTGAAACAGGCGAAGTTGACTACATAATAGAGCTAGATTCTACTACTAAACAAAACATTATAGATAATGCTAATCTAGAGTTGTTAGAGACATTCAGTATCGGACATAACTGGCTTACAGTTAACAACGAAGTGAAACCTTTTGATGACATAAGAGTTAGAAAAGCGATAAATGCTGCAATCAACAAAGAAGATGTTTTAACAGTTGCTGTTGAAGGTAGTGGTATCGTTTGTAGCGCTCAGGTTCCAGAGGGAATGACTGGTTGGGATCCAGAAGGATTCGGTGGATACGACCTAGAAGAAGCTAAAAAACTAATGGCTGATTGGGGTGGAGATCCTGCTTCAATTAAAATGTCAATCATATGTTCAAATGATACAAAGAGAAGAGCAGGTGAGATTATTCAAGCTAACCTATTAGATATCGGAATTAATGCTGAGATTGAGTCAATGGACCTTGCTACTTATCTATCTGAAACTGCAGCAGGTAACTTTACTGCATTTATAGGTGGATATTCTTCTAGTGAACTTATGACATTCTTAAAAGGTGTTTATCACTCAGAGAATATAAATGCTTCAAATAAAACTAGAACAGCTAATCCAGAGCTTGATGCTTTAATTGATAAAGCAACTAGAACTGTGGATCCTGCTGAAAGAGAAAAGATATTAAAAGAGACTTCAAGATTACTTAACGAAAACTGCTATCAAATGCCACTATATCAGAATTCAAATTTAAGTGCTTGTAAAAAGAATCTAAAAGGCGTAGGTGTTGCACCTGATGGATCTTTCTCTGTTTGCGAATGGTTCTGGGAATAAAATAACATTTTAGTTTTAAGGCTATTCCTTTAATTTTGGAGTAGCCTTTTTTTGGTAAAGGAGGAAATATGTGGAAATATTTCATTAAGAGAATACTTGCACTTATACCAGTTATTATAGGTGTTACGTTTATAGTATTTATGATAATGAGCTTTGCACCAGGAGATCCTGCCAAATCAATTCTGAAAGAACAAGCTACTCCTGAGGCTATCGAACAACTGAGGGAAGAGATGGGACTTAATGATCCCAAATTAGTTCAATACTTTAGATATATGTCCGGAATTATAAAAGGAGATTTTGGAATTTCATATAAGACTAAAGTGAATGTTGTAAATGAAATTGCAGCGAGGCTTCCTACAACAATCAAATTATCATTTGCAGCTATAATAATTGCTATACTTTTTTCTATCCCTCTGGGTGTTGTTGCTGCTGTTAAGCAAAATACATTGATAGATGGTGTAAGTATGTTTATAGCCCTTTTAGGAGTTTCAATGCCGGTATTCTGGCTTGGGCAGATGTTACAAATACTATTTGCGCTTAAACTTGAGTGGTTACCTTCTTCGGGTGCTGAGACATGGCAGTCATTTATACTTCCTGGATTTGCGCTCGGGTTCTTAAGTATGGCATCCATTGCTAGAATAACTAGATCTTCGATGCTTGAGGTAATAAGACAGGACTACATAAGGACTGCCCAGAGTAAGGGTGTTCCTTATGGTAAGGTTATAAGAAAACACGCACTTAAAAATGCTCTTATTCCTACTGTAACAGTAGTAGGTCTTCAAATTGGTAGTCTTCTTGGAGGTTCAGTTTTAACAGAAACTGTTTTCTCGCTTCCTGGAATAGGAAGGTATATGATTGATTCAATAAGTGGAAGGGATATTCCTTCGGTGCTTGGATGTATAATTGTATTTACTCTTATATTTTCAGTGGTGAACTTGATTGTCGATCTTTTATATGCTGTAATTGATCCTAGAATCAAATCGCAATATTCTTAGGGGGTTAAGTATGAACGATATGACTAAAGAGTATAAAAAGAAATATAAAAAGAAAAGTCAAATAAAAGAAGTATGGGATAGATTAAAGAGGAATAAAACAGCTCTTCTTGGCTTAGCAATAGTAATTGTTTTAATATTAATAGCTGTATTTGCGCCTTTATATTACAATTACAATGAACAGGTTATTAACCAAAATGTAAAAGAAAGACTACAGTCTCCTTCTTCAGATCATTGGTTTGGAACTGATCCTTCTGGGAGAGATTTATTCGTAAGAGTAATGTACGGAACAAATATCTCTCTTAAAATCGGCTTTAGCGCAGTTGCACTTGCCCTTATTGTAGGTGGTGTATTTGGTGCTTTTGCAGGTTATTACGGGGGAAGAATAGATAATATTATCATGAGAATTATGGATGTCTTTCTCGCGATACCCGGAACCCTGTTTGCCATAACAATTGTTGCTGCAATAGGTTCTTCAATACCTAACCTTATAGTGGCACTCAGTATTTCTAGTATACCTAGATTTTCTAGGATAGTTAGAGGATCTGTTATGACAGTAAGAGACGTTGAGTATATAGAGGCTGCTAAGGCTATTGGAGCAAATGATAGGAGAATAATTCTGCAGCACGTTATCCCTAATGCACTCGCTCCTGTTATGGTTCAAACAACACTAAATGTTGCTACAATTATTCTAACTGTTGCTGGACTAAGCTTTATAGGACTTGGAGTTAAGTCTCCTATGCCTGAATGGGGTAGATTGCTTTCGGATAGTAGAAATTATTTGGCTCAGCATCCTTATTTGGTAATATTCCCTGGACTTGCAATAATGATAACAATCTTATCGCTTAACCTTCTTGGTGATGGCCTAAGAGATGCCTTAGACCCAAGGCTTAAATAGGAGGTAACTTAATTGGAAAATAATAATTTGGTTTTAGATATAAAAAATCTTAGAGTTATATATAAAACTGATGACGGAATAGTTAGAGCTCTAAACGGTCTTGACTTAGAGATAGAACAAGGTCAAACACATGGTTTAGTTGGCGAGACTGGAGCTGGAAAGACGACAACAGGATTATCCATACTAAGACTTATACCGTCACCTCCAGGGATAATAGAGGAAGGTACTATTATGCTTGATGGAATTGATATATTTGATGCAAGTGATAGAACCATGGAGAGCATAAGGGGAGAAAAGGTTGCGATGATATTTCAAGACCCTATGACTTCCTTAAATCCTGTTATGACAGTTGAAGATCAGATTGCTGAGACAATAGAACTTCACGAGGATAAAAATCATAAAGAGGCTATTGATAAAACTCATGAAATACTTGAACTAGTAGGTATTCCTGCAAATAGAGGCGTAGAATATCCTCACCAGTTTTCAGGTGGTATGAAGCAGAGAGTTGTTATCGCTATGGCTCTTGCGTGTGAACCTAAACTTCTAATAGCAGATGAGCCTACCACAGCACTAGATGTTACGATACAGGCTCAGGTGCTTGAAATGATGAAAGAATTAAAAACACAAAACAATGCATCCATGCTTATGATTACTCATGACTTGGGAATTGTTGCGGAAATTTGTGATATGGTATCTGTTGTCTATGCTGGTAGAATAATTGAACAAGGTAATTTAGTGGATATCTTTGATAATACAAGACATCCTTATACTGAAGGACTTTTCAACTCGCTTCCAAATCTTACCAATAGACAGGCGAAACTTAAACCTATAAAAGGTCTAATGCCTGATCCTACTAATTTACCGACTGGATGTCCATTCCATCCTCGATGTAATTATGCTAAAGAGGTATGTAAAAGTGAATATCCAAAGAGAATAAGAAGAAATGATACACATTTCGTTGAATGTCATCTATATGATGAAGTTAATATTAAAGAAGGGGGAGTGATTGAACGTGGATAGACCATTATTAGAAGTTAAGAATTTAAAAAAGTACTTTAAAACCCCTTATGGAATGCTTCATGCAGTAGATGGAATCAACTTTACCATTGAAAAGGGAAAAACTCTAGGTGTTGTTGGTGAATCTGGATGCGGTAAGTCTACAACTGGTAGAGCGATTCTAAGGTTGCTAGAACCTACAGCTGGCGATATATTTTTTGAGGGGGAGAATATAGCAAGCCTCTCTAAAAAACAACTCCAGGCTAAGAGAAAAGAATTGCAGATAATCTTCCAAGATCCCTTTTCATCACTTAATCCTAGGAAGACAATTTCTCAGACAATTATGGAGCCGATGATTATACATAAGCTCTATAAGACAAAAAATGAGATGATGGAAAAAGTATTTGAAATCATGAGTATAGTTGGTTTAGCTGATAGACTTGTAAACACATATCCTCACGAGCTTGATGGTGGAAGAAGACAGAGAATTGGTGTAGCAAGAGCCCTTGCTCTAAATCCTAAATTTATCGTGTGTGATGAGCCGGTTTCTGCACTTGATGTTTCAATCCAAGCACAGATACTCAACCTTATGGATGAACTTCAAGAAGAACTTGGTCTCACTTATATGTTTATAACTCACGATCTATCTGTTGTAAATCACTTTTCGGATGATATAGCTGTTATGTATTTAGGAAAGCTTATAGAAAAAGCACCATCAGATGATTTGTTTGAGAAGCCTATGCATCCATATACTCAGGCACTACTATCTGCTATACCAGTACCAGATATTCACTATAAATCAAAGAGAGTGATACTTGAGGGTGAGATAACATCACCGATAGAGCCTAAAAAGGTATGTAGATTTGCTAATAGATGTCCTAAGGTAATGCCAAAATGCACAGAAAATGCACCTAAACTGGTTGAACTAGAACCTGGACACTTTGTTTCCTGCTTCCTTTTTAGCGATGAAGTAGAAGACGAGGAATAATCTTTGTTTGATTTAAGCAGATACTTTGATATCTGCTTAAATTGGCATTAAATAGTATAAGTGAGCTTTTAAGAGTGTGGTCATGATGTATGTTAAAATTACCAAGGAGACTACTATGAAAAAGAAAATATTTATGTTGTTGATTACTTTATTAGTTCTATTTGTTAGTAGTATTTCGTATGCAGAAGAATACGATATCGAGAGAATAAGTGGAAAGACGAGGTTTGAAACAGCTGTTGAGATAAGTAGACACGAGTTTAGAAGTTCGGATACGGTAATTTTAGTTAATGGTTACAGTTTTCCAGATGGTATATGCGGTACTGTATTAGCTGCAAAATATTCAGCTCCAATTCTCCTATCTAGTGCTTACAAGATTCCCGATTGTACTAAAAATGAAATTATTAGACTCGGTGCAAAGAATATAATAATATTGGGTGGTAAAGGTGTAATATCTAAAGAAATCGAAAACGAATTGTCCGATGACTATATTTGTGAGAGATTTGGGGGCAAAAATAGATATGAAACCTCACTGTTGATTGCTAAGGAAATTGAAAGTGATGAAGTGTTCTTAACTTCAGGAAGTAATTTTCAAAAATCATTGTTGATAAGTCCTTATGCAAGTAAAAACCAAATACCGATAGTTCTCTCTCCGAAATATAATATTCCTTCAAGTACAGTTGATTATCTAAGTGATAAGCTTGTTACAATTCTCGAACCTGAAGAAAAAATATCTTTTGAAGTTGCTAATAATTTTTATTCAAAAAGAATTGCTTTTAGTGGCGATATAGAACAAGACATTATAGATATTTCGAAAAAATATTCTGTTAATCCGAGTGCAATAGTTCTCGCTAACAGAAATGAATTCCCAGATTCTCTTTCGGGATATATAGTTGCATATAATAATGATGCTCCATTTATACTGGTCAATCCTAAGATAATATCAAAGAAATTATTGAAACATATAGAAAATACTGGAGTGAATAAAATTATAATTTTAGGAGGTAAGGGAGCCGTATCTAAAAAAATAATTAAGCAGATAGAGGGTGGCTCCGAGAATTATGATCAGTATGCCAATCCATTTAAGAAAAATATTTCAACGGATATGTTACAAATAAGATCTAATGATGTTACCAGAAAAGTTCTAGAAAAAATAACAATAACTAGCGTTGTAAACAAATGCAATAGACTTCCGGATTCTTATACTGTAAATAATCTTGTTGAGGTACCACATTACGGTTCGTGGAGAATGTACTTAGCACCTGAGGCTGCAAGTCAGTGGAAAAAAATGTTTGCAAAATCTGAAGAGGCAGGTCTTAGAATATATCTTGTGGATGCCTTTAGAACAGAGGAAGATCAACAGTGGCTATTTGATTATAATTATTCAAATGATCCTGATTGGGCACTTAGATATGTAGCATTTCCTAGGAGCAGTGAGCATGAGATGGGTTTAGCGGTTGATATTAGCTATGATGAGTCGCTACCTCAAAATTTTTATTCAACACCAATTGGAAAGTTCTTAGATAAAAATGCACATAAATATGGCTTTATACTCAGATATCCTGAGGGTAAATCTGCTATAACAGGAATATCACCAGAGAGTTGGCATTATAGATATGTAGGGGTTGAATTAGCAACTGAATTAAAACAGACAGGACAAACTCTAGAAGAGTATTATGATCTTGTAAAAGAATAGTAAAAAAGAGGTTTTTATGGATAGATATAATTTTAGTTTGATAGAAAAGAAATGGCAAAAAATATGGGATGAAAGCAAGTGCTTTGCAGCAGAAAACAATAGTGATAAGGAAAAATATTATGTGCTGATTGAATTTCCTTTTCCTTCTGCACAAGGACTGCATATAGGCCATCCAAGAAGCTATACAATGTTAGATGTAATAGCTAGAAAAAAGAGAATGGAAGGAAAAAATGTTTTATTTCCGATAGGATTTGATTCTTTTGGTCTGCCAACAGAAAATTATGCCATAAAAACAAACATACATCCTAGAATTGTTACTGATGTTAATGTAGAGAATTTCACAAGACAGTTAAAAATGCTAGGACTTAGCTTTGACTGGGATAGATGTATTAGAACCAGTGATCCGAGTTATTATAGATGGACTCAGTGGATATTTTTACAATTATTCAAAAATAATTTAGCTTACAAAGCTAAAATCAATATTAATTTCTGTACATCTTGTAAAGTGGGACTTTCAAACGAAGAAGTTGTAAACGGTAAATGCGAGAGATGTGGTAGCGATGTTATTAGAAGAGAAAAAGAACAATGGATGTTAAAAATAACCAAATATGCAGATAGGCTTATCGATGACTTAGATGAACTTGATTATGTTTCTAGAGTAAAACTGCAACAGAAAAATTGGATTGGAAGGAGTTATGGTGCTAGTATTAATTTCTCTATAGTGGGAACTGATGATAAACTTGAAGTCTTTACTACTAGACCAGATACGATATACGGCGCTACATACATGGTATTAGCCCCTGAGCATCCTTTAATAGATAAGAACAAAGATAGGATAGAAAATTATCATGAGGTTGAAGAATATAGACTCAAGACAAAAAAGAAATCCGACTTTGAGAGAACTCAACTTGTGAAGGAAAAAACTGGAGTAAAACTAATTGGTATTAATGCTTTTAATCCAGTTTCAAAAGTAGAAGTTCCTATCTATATATCTGATTATGTAATGATGGATTATGGAACAGGTGCTATTATGGCAGTTCCAGCACATGATAAGAGGGATTATGAATTTGCTGAGGAATTTGGAGCAAAAATATTACCAGTTATAGAGTGTAAAAATGAAGAGCTTCCATATTCTGGAGATGGTGTTGTCATAAATTCTCCTATTATAGATGGTCTTGATGTTAAAAGTGCAAAAGAGAAGATGATTGAGTTCGTAGAAGAAAACGGAATAGGAAAAAGAGAAACTCAGTATAAGCTTAGAGACTGGGTATTTAGTCGCCAGAGATATTGGGGGGAGCCGATTCCGATAATAAACTGTGATACATGCGGTCATGTTCCACTAGAAGAAAGTGATTTACCACTTGAACTACCCGATGTAGATACATTCTTACCTGGTGAAGATGGATCTTCTCCGCTTTCTAAAATTGATTCATGGGTAAATGTTAAGTGCCCTAAATGTGGCAGAGATGCTAAAAGAGAAACTGATACAATGCCTCAGTGGGCTGGTTCTAGTTGGTATTTTCTGAGATATTTAGACCCTTTCAATGACAAGGAACTTGCCAGTAAAGAAAGTATAGATTACTGGATGCCAGTTGATTGGTACAATGGGGGAATGGAGCATACAACACTACATATGCTTTATTCTAGATTCTGGTACAAGTTCTTGTACGATATAGGTGTCGTAAATACCAGTGAACCGTATAGAAAGAGAACAAGCCATGGATTCATATTGGGAGAGGACGGCGGCAAAATGTCCAAGTCTAGAGGTAATGTAATAAATCCAGATGAAATCGTTGAAAATTATGGTGCAGATTCCCTAAGAGTATATGAATTGTTTATCGGAGATTTTGAAAAAGCAGTTAACTGGTCTACACAAGGACTAGGAGGAATGAAAAAGTTTATTGATAGAATATGGAATGCATATGACTTAGTTGATTTAGAGAAAACGGGTTATAGCGAAGATCTTGTTGTTCTCATTCACCAAACAATAAAAAAAGTGTCTTATGACTATGAAAATCTCAAAGCAAATACAGCTATAGCACAGCTGATGACACTTACAAATGCATTTTATAAGAAGGAGAGTATCACAAAAACTGAATTCGAAACTTTACTAAAGCTATTGAATCCAGTTGCTCCTCATATTACAGAGGAACTCTATTCAATGCTTGGAAACGAAAGTACAATAGCAATGAGTAGTTGGCCTGAATATAAAGAAGAGCTGACAATAGAGGATACGGTAGAATTACCAGTTCAGATAAATGGTAAAGTTAGATTTAAATTTAAAACTAGTAGAAATAAGAGTAAAACTCAGATAGAGGAAATTCTAAAGTTATTACCTGACTATTCTAAATATACAGACGGTAAGAATGTTGTAAAAATAATAGTAATACCTGAAAAATTGGTTAGTATTGTCGTAAAATAATAGTATAAAAAAGGAGATTGTTATGAAAACATTTCACACAGACAACGCGCCTAAAGCAATAGGACCATATGTACAAGCTATGCAGGCTGGACCATTTCTATTTATTTCTGGTCAGACACCTGTAAATCCAGAAACTGGAAAAGTTGATTCAGATGATATAACTGAACAGACAAAGCAAGTGTTTAAGAACATTGAGGCTATATTGGTAGAAGCTGGTTACACTAAAGAAGATGTTGTAAAATCAACAGTTTTTTTATCAGATATGTCAAATTTTAAAGCAATGAATGATGTGTACGCAGAATTTTACGGTGAACATAAACCTACAAGAGCAGCTTTTGCTGCAAAGGAGTTACCTCTAAAAGCACTTGTAGAAATTGAGACTATAGCATATAAAGAGTAATGAAGTGCATTTGCACTTCATTATTTTATTCCCCGAAGTCTATCAAGACGTTCTTTTCGCTCTTTTGAAATATTTTTTTCCTTGTCAGACTTTTTATACTTAGTTTTTTTACTTTTACTTTTTTTAACCGTTATATTTTTTTTGCTCTTTTTCTTTTTTTTGTTCTTTTTAACCATATTTATTATTGTCATTATTATAGCCCATATAACTATAGTAATGGCAAGATTAATTAGAATAGAAGTTACTGACCAGTCTGAAGAACCATTTTCGGCAAATGCTGGAACTGTATATATAAAACCTGATAATATAACCATAAATAATAATCTCATAAGTAGTTACCTCAGAAAAATTATAGCATATATTTTCATGCTTGGAAACATGACCAATTTATAATTTGATAGTAGCTTAATTTGTTATTATTGACTGGGGGACTATGAAAAAAATAACAGTTGTAATTATCATTCTTCTTATGTTTTTAGGCATTTGGGTTCGACTTTATAACAGTGAACATTTAGAGTATAAAGATAGAGTAATAAAGGTGTATGTATGCGGAGAGATAAATAAAGAGGGAATATATAGCCTAAATGAAAAATCGAGACTTGAAGATCTGATTAAACTTGCTGGTGGCTTAAAAGAGGGAGCTGATGTTTCTAAAATTAATTATGCTCAGAAGTTGATAGACGGAGAAAAGATAGTAATTAAATCAAAGAAAAGGGAACAGTCGGAAAATAAAGGGGTAGATATCCACTCCATGAGCTATGAAGATTGGATTGCAATAGACGGTATAGGGGATAGTACCGCTAATAACATCATTGACTATTTAGAAGAAAATAGGAATGCGAATATCAATGATTTAATAAATGTTCCGGGTATAGGTGATAAAAAATTAAAGAGGATAATAGATGGTTTTACTAAATAGTGAATATATGCTAAAATACTGATGATTGGAGAAAAATATAAATGAAAATTTTAACTGAAAATGAAAAGAAAATTAAGTTGACAAATCATGCCAGTTCTTCTGGCTGAGCGGCTAAGATTAGTCCTGATAGGTTATCAGAGGTTTTAAGTGCATTGCCTGTGTTTAGCAGTGAAAAACTACTATCTGGTTTTTCACACGGGGAGGATGCAGCAGTATATAAAATAGACGATAAAAAAGTACTAGTATCAACACTTGACTTTTTTACTCCGATACTCGATGATCCCTATGAATTTGGAGCAGTTGCTGCAGCCAATTCATTAAGTGATGTATATGCTACAGGAGTTGAAGCAGTACTTGCAATGAATATCGTTTGCTTTCCCGATGAACTCGATTCATCAATTCTCAAAGAAATATTAAAAGGGGGAGCAGATAAAGTGAAGGAAGCCGGAGCTCTTTTAGTAGGAGGTCACTCAGTAAAAGACAGAGAGCCAAAATATGGCCTTAGTGTAATAGGGTTGGGAGATGAGTCTGAAATAAGAACGAATAAAGGTGCGAAAGAAGGAGACGTTCTTATTCTAACTAAGCCGATAGGAACTGGAATTCTTTCGACTGCTATAAAAGCTGGTCTTGGAAGTGATAAAAATAAGAAAGATATTTTCGAGGTAATGTCGTATTTAAATAGAGATGCTTTGATGACAAGTAAGAAATTCACAGTTAATGCATCTACTGACATAACCGGGTTCGGCTTAATAGGACATATCAAGGAAATGATGTCAGCCAGCGAAACATCTTGCGAAATTAATTATGGAAATATTAGCATCATTGATCAAGTAGAGGAGTTCGCTAAAAAGGATGTTGTTTCTGGTGGAAGTAAGAAAAATAGAGACTATTACTCTTGTTTCTGTGATTACGAAGGTCTTGCACAGTACGAGGAATTAATATTAAATGATGCACAGACATCAGGAGGGCTGCTATTTAGTGTTCCTGAAAGTGAAGTGAATGAGCTTTTATTAGAGCTTGAGAAAAACGTTAAAATGCCGGTTTCTTTAATTGGAAAAGTAACTGCAAAAAAAGAAAAAGAAGTCTATATCAGGAGATGAAATGTTAAGAGATATCCCTTCTGTTGAAAAATTATTACAGGATAAAGAATTAAAACAATGTATTGATAAGTACAGACACAACTACTGTGTAGCTGTAATAAGAGAAGTACTTGATAAATATAGAAAGTCAATCATAAATCATGAGATTAAAGAGGTGAAATACGCCGAAATCATCATTAGAATAAAAGATAAATTTGATTCTATGTTTAGTCTTAAAAATGTTATAAACGCTACCGGAGTTGTCCTGCACACTAATCTTGGAAGAAGTCCGCTTCCTGAGGATGTCTGTGATCATATTTCTAAGATTAACGGCAGATACAATAATTTGGAATTTTCTCTTGATACAGGAAAAAGAGGAAGTAGATACGATCATATAACTGAGAAAATAAGACTTTTAACGGGCTTTGAAGATGCTGTTATTGTCAACAATAACGCTGCTGCTGTTATGCTTATATTGAATGTTTTCGCGCGAGGAAAAGAAGCTATAGTTCCCAGAAGTCAATTAGTTGAGATTGGTGGAAGCTTTAGAGTGCCAAAAATAATGGAATTATCTGGGACCAAACTCGTTGAAGTTGGAACTACCAATTGCAACCATATATATGATTTTGAAGAAGCACTTAGCGAAAACACCTCAATGGTTATGAAAGTTCATAGGAGTAATTTTTCCCTTAAAGGATTTGTAAAAGAGGTAAGCAGTTCAGAGCTAATTAAGTTTTCAAAAGAGAATAACGTTATATTCTACGAGGATTTGGGAAGTGGAATATTATTTGAAAATGCGTTTAATAAAAAGGAAACTACAGTAACTGAATTAGCGGAACAAGCAGATATCGTATCTTTTAGTGGGGATAAGTTTTTGGGCGGTCCTCAGTGTGGAATAATATTGGGTAAGAGAAAATACATCGAACAGCTTAAAAAAGCACAACTCTTAAGGGCTTTTAGGGTAGGAAAACTTACCATTAGTGCACTTGAAGCTACACTTGAAAATTACGCCAAAAAAGATGAAAATGATAAAGTATTGTCACTAAATATGCTCAATCAGACTTACGAAAAGATAGAAGAAAGAAGCAATAAAATACACGAAACACTCTTTGAGAAAGGCATTCAATCAAGAGTTGAGGCTGGAACTAGTCTAGTTGGAGGAGGAAGTATGCCTGATATCGAGATTCCGTCTCCTAAAATTTTTATAAAAACAGATTTAGAGGTTGAACAGATAAAAGAAGAGTTAAGAAATCTAAAAACACCGATAATTCTCTCGGTAAAGGACAATGAGCTTATTATTGATTTGAGAACGGTATTTGACGATGAAGAAGAGTATTTAGTAGATAGTATAGTGGGAGTTTTACAATATTAGATGAACGGATTTTTGATTGGAACTATTGGTCATGTAGACCATGGCAAAACTTCATTAATAAAAGCTTTAACTGGAATTAATACTGATAGATTATCGCAGGAAGCTGATCGGGGAATAAGTATAGTAAATGGCTATGCTTATTTGAGTTTTGAAGACAATATAATAAGTATTATCGATATGCCAGGACATGAGAGATTTGTGAAGAACTTGCTTTCAGGGATAACAGGTGTTCAGTTTTTACTTGTTGTTGTGGCAGCCGACGAAGGAATAATGCCTCAGACGATTGAGCATTTAGAAATAGCGAAATTACTCGGGATAAATAAGGGAGCTTTCATAATAACAAAAACAGACATAGTGGATTCAGAAATGATTGAAATTGTAGATATGGAGCTTCAGGAATACAAAGAAAATACAATATTTGAACATTTTCCTGTTTTGAAAGCTAGTTCCAGAACAAAAGAAGGACTCTCAGAAATAGTGGAATATATATTTTCGCAGTATAAGACATATTTTGAAGAATCCTCTTACTATCCGAGATTATTTGTAGATAGAGTTTTTAATGAAGTGGGAGTTGGCAGGATATTAACTGGAAGTCTTGAAGGCGGAAGTATACATAAAAATATGAATATTACGATGTATCCCAGTATGCTAGATTACAAAATAAGAAGCCTACATGTTCACGGAAAAGCAGTTGAAGAAGCTCATATGAATTCTAGGGTGGCAGTTACTCTTCAAGGAGAAAAAGTTGAAAATCTTAAGAGAGGGGTAGTATTAGCAACAAAGGATAAATACTATCCTACCGATGAGATATTAATTGAATATACATCGCTTAAGGATTTTGATTCTTTAATGATATCGGGCGATATATATAAATTTTATTTCGGATCGGTAGAGGTTATGGGAAAGCTATACATTCTAAATGAAAAATATGCGTATATTAAACTCGATAAACCGATATTTGCGTATTATTCTCAAAAAGCTATCATAAGAACACTTTCGCCGGTATATACTGTTGGTGGATTGAGTGTTGTGGATACAAATCCTCTAAAGGGAAGAAAGTTAAAAAAGAAAAGTGGAGAGTTTTTAACAAAAAATACAGACAGAGCTGAGTATTTGTCGTGGAAACATAGATACACTTTGTTAAAACAAGATATAGAGAGAAGTGTATTAAAAAAAGAAGAAGAGCTTGATAGATATATAGATGAAAACTTTATTTGTGTCTTTGATAAATTTTACTTTACGTTAGAGAGTTCAAATAGAATAGCTGAAGAGATGAAAGAATACATAAGAATTATGATAGATGAAAAACCGTTGAGAAGCTATTTTGATAAAGAAGCATTTAGAAGTAGATTTTATAATGCGATAACAAAAGAAAACTTTGAGGCGCTATTTGATTTAAATAGTGTTAATAAGTTTGTAACACTCGATTCTTATAAAATTATTCCTCTAAATCACAGTATTACTTTAAATAGCAAGCAAATTTCTTTAAAAAATGATATAATTGACATATTAAGAGAAAAGAATATTAATACAAAAGACTCAGCAGCAAATTTTGACAGCGAAATATTAGATTATTTGGTTCATAATAAAGAAGTTATTGTTATAAATAATGAAATAGTATGCCTAGCTGAGGTACTTGACGATTTTGAAAAATATATAGTTGAAACAATTCAAAACAATGGATTTCTCTCTATTGATGATATTAGAGAAAAATATCCGGATGTCTCTAGAAAAATAATTATATCTTATCTTGAATACTTTGATAATATAAATTTGACTTATCGAGAGGGAAATCATAGAAAATTAAGGAGTTGATATGAGTAAAATTTTAGTTGTAGACGATGAACCGATTTTATTGAAGGGCTTAAAATTCAGTTTGGAACAAGAAGGACATATGATTGATACTGCTTCTGATGGAGAAGAAGCGATTAATAAGTGCAAAGAAAATAATTATGATTTAGTTATTTTAGATGTTATGCTTCCACTTGTAGATGGCATGGAAGTATGTAGGACAATTAGAAAAACTTCTACACTTCCAATAATTATGCTTACAGCTAGAGGGGATGATGAATCGATAATTGAGGGACTTCAAGCGGGTGCTGACGACTATATTCCTAAGCCTTTTAACATACTTGAATTAAAAGCTAGAATTAACGCCATCTTTAGAAGAACTAAAGCACAAGGCGGCGAAACTGCATCAATTTTAAAATTAAAAGACTTTTCCATAAACACATTTGGAAGAAAAGTTGTCTTCAGCGATAAAACAGAAATTTCACTTACTGCAAAAGAATTTGACTTACTTCTACTTCTAGTATTAAATGAGGGTACCGTTTTCACAAGGGAAGATCTCCTAGAAAAAATTTGGGGATATGAGTATTTTGGCGATGTCAGGACAGTTGATGTTCATATTAGAAGGCTTAGAGAAAAGATTGAGAAGTTAAGTTCTAATCCAGAATATATACTTACAAAGTGGGGTACAGGATATTATTTTAAGCAGTAAGAAAATCAGCTCTAAAATTGGAAGAAGCTTAATATTCACTTTTTTATTTGTAATTTTGTTATGTCTTGTAATCATATACTTTGTCGATGAAAGTGTAACAATAAATGGTGTGATAAGTGATAGAGCCAGGTTACTTCAGGATAGGGCTAGAGTAATCAATAAATGGATTTCTAATGAAAATTTACAAAATTTAAGCGAAGACAGCTTACCGTATAAAACCTATATTGAAAAGACTGCGAGAAATTTAAATGCTCGCATTCTTATATTATCAAAAAATAATGAAGTAATATACGAGACTAATTTTTCCGGGATATATGAGAAATTAGACTTCAATAAGATTGATAGTATTAAAAAGACTTTAAAACCCAGATACCAGAGATTTAGTAGTTCAGAAAATAAAAATGTGCTCTACACAATATATCCATTAGTTAAAAATGGTATATATTATGGTTCGGTGGTAACCATTAGTGATTTAGAGGCAGTTATTCCCGATTTAAACACGGAAAAGGTAATTCTCTATTCAATACTTGTAGTTCTAATATTTACAGTTATATTATACTTAATATTCAGGAATTTTTTAAAACCTATCGACGATATAGAAAGTGGAGTTAGTGAAATTACACGCGGAAATTATTCCCATGAAATCAAAGAATCAAAGACTTCATTTTTGTCTATCATAAGATCATTTAACATACTGGCAGGTCGTCTCTCAGAAATAGAGAAGACTCAGTCTCAGTTTATATCTAATATATCACATGAATTAAAAACACCAATAGCTTCTATGTCTATAATCGCACAGTCCATACTTGAATCTGTAGATTCCATAGACAAAGACCTATTAAAAGAATTTGTAAACGATATTTATAATGAGAATATTAGGCTTAAAAATATAATCGATGAATTACTCTATATGGCCGTTCTCGATAAACGAGATGTTTCGCTAAACTTAGAATACAGACCTATCAATAAGCTTATCCATGAAAGTATTAAAGTGATTAAACCGATAGCCGAAAAGAAACACATTGATATAATATTTAAACAAGGTAAAAACATCTATGGTGAGGTTGATTACGGTAAAGTGAAACAAGTTTGCATAAATCTTTTAAGTAATGCGATAAAGTACAGTCCTACAGGAAGTAAAATAAAGGTAAAACTTACCGAAAATAAAAATGAATTTATCATGGCTGTAGAAGATGAAGGCTATGGTATAAGTGAAGAAGATCAAAAGTATGTTTTCGATAGACTCTACAGGGTTGATAAAGCTAGAAGTAGAGCAGAAGGAGGAACGGGCTTAGGACTTTATATATCAAGACAGATTGTGAATCTCCATATGGGAACTTTAGAACTGGAGTCTAAAGTAAATGTAGGAAGTACATTCACCGTTACCATACCGAAGCGGTATAGACTTGTTGATAAAAAATAAAAACTATTTTTAAAAATGGCGGAAATGGATGGGAATCGAACCCACCTAAGATGCTCTTAACACCTTACGCTGGTTTTGAAGACCAGAAGAGACACCAGTCTCCTGCCATTTC
>PDWI01003660.1_pt1 | contig 21462 bp, 16 predicted proteins | sample 1430891 | NCBI WGS metagenome assembly PDWI01 (sample SAMN01162508, study PRJNA174530) | Oral metagenome, whole genome shotgun sequencing project. | biome: Marine environment; feature: Marine mammal; material: Swab sample of the gingival sulcus; isolation source: swab sample of gingival sulcus... | reverse complement strand
CGTCGCCCAATACTTTACCTCAACCCACGGGGCGCGTAAGGGTTTGGCGGATACGGCACTGAAAACGGCAAACTCGGGATATCTGACCCGCCGTCTGGTAGATGTTTCCCAAGATTTAGTGGTTATTGACGAAGACTGTGGTACCGATAACGGTCTGGATATGTATGCCGTGGTTGAGGGTTCCGAGGTCGTCGAATCTTTGGGGGAACGCGTACTGGGCCGGGTGACTGTTAACCCCATCGTGGACGCCAAAAGCGGTGAAGAAATTGTCGCTGCCAATACCCTGATTGACGAATTTGCCGTGGAAAAAATCAGTGATGCCGGTATTGACCACGTGTTGGTGCGTTCGGTGATTACCTGTGAATCGAAAAGCGGTGTCTGTGCCAAATGTTACGGACGTGACTTGGCTCGTGGTAATGTTATTAACAAGGGTGAGGCCGTCGGCATTATCGCCGCCCAATCCATCGGGGAACCGGGCACACAGCTGACGATGCGGACCTTCCATATCGGGGGGGCGGCATCAAGCGCCGCCGTTGCCAGCTCAATCGTTGTGAAAACAAGCGGCGCCATTCGCTTGCACGATGTCAAAGCGGTGGAAAATAAAGACGGTAACCTGATTACCACCGCCCGTAGCGGTGTGTTATCGTTGATTGACCAGCACGGGCAAGAACGCGAACGTTACAAATTACCTTACGGTGCAACATTACAGGTAAAAGACGGTGACAGCACCGAACCGGGAATGACGGTTGCCACCTGGGATCCGCATACGCGTCCGATTATTTCCGAAGCCACCGGTAAGGTAAAATTTGTTGACTTTGAAGAAGATGTCACCGTTGCCGTGACCGCCGATGCAGAAACCGGTTTAAGCACCCTAACCGTTATCGACCCGGCAGAACGTTCAACAGCTGCTCGTGACCGTCGTCCGCAAATCGTCATTAGCGGCAAGAAAAAATCGGACAGCAGTACCTATTTCTTACCGGCCAATGCTGTTATTAACTTACATGATGGCAGTCAAGTCGCCGCCGGTGACGTGTTGGCCCGTATTCCGCAAGAATCGGGGAAAACCGCCGATATCACCGGTGGTCTGCCACGGGTTGCCGACTTGTTTGAGGCCAGAAAGCCGAAAGAGCCGGCGATTATGGCGGAAGCCACCGGAACCATTAGCTACGGTAAAGAAACCAAGGGTAAGCAGCGTTTGGTGATTACCCGTGAAGACGGGACAACACACGAGGAATTGATTCCAAAGTGGCGTCAAATCAATGTCTTTGAGGGTGAGCAAGTAGAAATGGGTGAAACCATTTCCGAAGGTGAGCCGGATCCACACGATACCCTGCGCTTGAAAGGGGTGAAGGCTTTGGCTTCTTATATGACCAAAGAAATCCAGGATGTTTATCGCCTGCAAGGGGTTAAAATCAACGATAAACACATTGAGGTCATCGTCCGGCAAATGCTCAAACGCGTCGAAATTACCGATCCGGGCGAAACCACCTTTATCGCCGGCGAGCAAACCAGTCGCCAACGTGTGTTGGAGGAAAATGTACGTGTCGAGCAATTAGGCGGAGCGCCGGCACAGTATAAATACATACTGATGGGGATTACCAAAGCCTCGTTGGCAACGGAATCCTTTGTTTCGGCGGCATCCTTCCAGGAAACCACACGTGTGTTAACGGAATCAGCCGTTAAGGGGTCATTTGACCAGTTGATGGGATTGAAAGAAAACGTTATTGTCGGCCGCTTAATTCCGGCCGGTACGGGTTTGGCTTATCACGAAACCCGCAAGGAAAGCCGGCACTTGGACGAATCACTGTTTCTGCAGAAAAGCGGGGAAAACGAACTGCCTCCCGGCGATGCCAACGGCGAAACAGAACAACCTGCCGAATAATCGCTGTCACTTGAAAACTAAAAAATGCCACCCTCGCAGGTGGCATTTTTTATGCTGTTATAAGGTGACTTAAAAGTTATTTCCGACAATTTGTTTTTACTCGACCGAGTGTATGCAAACCATAGCCAATCAACCCGCCACAAACGACCCCCAGCGCATTGGCCAACAAATCCAACCACTCGGCGTAACGATTGACAAAAGGCTGCAATAACTCAATCATTCCGCTGTAAGCGATAAAGCCGGCGGCAACCCATAACCAATAAGATGGGCGGCGTATGGCGGCCGGCAACATTAACACGGCATAGGCAATGACGTGATGCGTTTTATCGGTTCCCGGCACTAAAGGCAGTTGGACTGCCGGCCACAAAGACAACAAGGTAATTAACAGCAGCAATATAGCTGTTAATAAACACCAATAATGTGAAATCAAGCGTAATATTATAACCATGGCTTAATTTTCTGAAAATGACATAGGGCCAGGTAGTGTAGTCACCTAAAACCGGTCAGAAAGAGACCCAAAGAAAAATCAAAGGCCACATCAGCGAATCTTCGGTGCACACGTTCACTGCTGCTGCTGCTATCTTCCGATCCTGACAGGATTCACAATTAGGTGTCACGAAGGACCGATGTGGCGACTAGCATTATACGTGATTTTTATTGACGTGCAATGAAAATATCGGTTTTTCGCGGGTGAAAAAACGCCTGCGGCGGATAAATTTATCCGCCGCAAACAGTCTCACGATATAGTGCTGATCGGCAGGACGACTTACAGCTTTTTACCGACCAAAACGGTTAAATCAACCAAACGGCAAGAATAACCCCACTCGTTATCATACCAGCCCAGCACTTTGACCTGATTACCGTTAATCACTTTGGTCATTGGTGCATCAAACATACAAGACGCCGGGTCGGTTTCAATATCTTTACTGACAATAGGCAGTTCCGTATAAACCAATTTGCCTTTCATCTTATCGCTGGCTGCGGCCGCTTTGACCACTGCATTGACTTCTTCAACCGAGGTGTTACGTGAAGCAACAAAAGTTAAGTCGGTCGCCGAACCCGTTGGTGTCGGTACACGCATGGCATAACCGTCCAATTTGCCTTTTAACTCGGGTAACACCAAGGCCACGGCTTTTGCCGCACCGGTGGTGGTGGGAACCATATTCAGGGCCGCCGCTCTGGCACGGCGTAGATCACGGTGAGGTGCATCGTGCAAGCGTTGGTCACCGGTATAAGCGTGAATTGTTGTCATCAAACCACTTTCAATACCAATGGCGTCATTCAACGCTTTTGCCATCGGAGCAAGACAGTTGGTGGTGCACGAAGCATTGGAGATAATATGGTGCTTACCGGCATCATACAATTCCTCATTAACCCCCATGACGATAGTAATATCCTCATTTTTGGCCGGCGCCGATATCAGGACTTTTTTTGCCCCGGCATCAAGGTGAGCTTGTGCCGCTTCTCCCGAGGTGAAAAATCCGGTCGATTCAATCACGATATCGACACCCAATTTACCCCAAGGCAGGTTTTTCGGGTCTTTTTCGGCAAAGGCGTGAATTTTATGACCGCCAACGGTGATGGAATGATCATCGTAACTCACCGACGCATCCAAACGACCCAAAATCGAATCGTATGCCAGCAAATGTGACAAGGTTTTGTTATCGGTCAGGTCATTCACCGCAACCACTTCGATATCCGCACCACAAGCGGCAATAGCGCGAAAATAATTGCGGCCGATACGGCCAAAACCGTTAATACCGACTTTAATAGACATAATCTTTCTCCTGTTTTATTAATAAGTCAACACCACGCAGACAACTGCACTATGTTATAAAAAAATCTATAATGCCATCATTAATGGCCGAACAACAGCACTATTTATCAGGCAATGGCTTTGCAGCTCGGCCGATAAACTTTGCTGGTCTCGCCTGCCATTCTACCGATACTCGGTGAATATAGCAACAAAATAGCGACGGATGGTCTGGTAACGACGACAGTATCTGCGAACCCGTTCGTTATGATTCAACCGAGAACCCCACTATTTCTTCTTGCTCGGACGTTGCCAGTTGGCAATATCGCGTTGTCGTCCGCGGGCAATGGCCAAAGTATTCGGCAAAACATCTTTGGTAATGGTCGAGCCGGCCGCCACCGTGACATTTTCCCCGACATTAACAGGAGCAACCAACGCCGTATTCGAGCCGATAAAGGCCTTTTTACCAATCACCGTTTGGTGTTTGTTCGCCCCGTCATAGTTACAGGTAATCGTACCGGCACCGACATTGGCTTGTTCACCGACAATGGCATCCCCGACATAACTCAGATGATTGACTTTTGCCCCCGGGGCAATTTGCGCGTTTTTGGTTTCGACAAAATTACCGATTTTGGCTTGATTTGCCAATTGTGTGTTGGGACGAAGGCGGGCAAAAGGCCCAATATCGGCATTTTCACCGATTGTGGCGTTTTCAATAACCGTATGCGATTTAATCTGCGTCCCCGAACCGATGACGGCATCTTTAATAATACAGTTCGCCTCAATCGTAACATGATCACCTAACCTGACTGCACCGATAAAGACACAATTAACATCAATAAAGCAATCCGCCCCCACGGTGACCTCACCGCGAATATCAATACGGGCAGGGTCGGCCAAGGTTGCGCCGTCTGTCATTAATTGTTCGGCTTGGCGGCGTTGATAAATGCGTTCCAGCTCTGCCAATTGGATTTTATTATTGCATCCCAGAACCTCACCCATATCATCAATGACATAAGCCGCCACCGGATGGCCGCTATCGTTTGCCAAAGCGACAATGTCGGTCAGATAATATTCATTTTGAGCATTGTCATTACCAATTTTCGGCAGCAGTGCTTTTAACAGATCTCCGCGTATGGCAAATACACCGCTATTGATTTCCTGAATATTTTGTTCGTTGCTATCGGCGTCTTTTTGCTCGACAATCTTTTCCACATAGCCGTTGGCATGACGCACAATACGACCATAACCAAAAGGATTATCCAGATGCACGGTCAATACGGCAATACCACTATTTTCGGCGCTTTGCGCCAGAGCCGTTAACGTGTTTTGGCGAATCAGCGGGGCATCACCCACCAAAATAAAGTAAATGACCTCATCGTGCAAATGAGGTAATGCTTGTAAGACGGCGTGTCCTGTCCCCAACTGCTCGGTTTGTTTTACCCAGGTAATGGAATAAGTGGACAGTGCCGCTTTAAGCTGCTCACCCTGGTGTCCGTAAATCACAATGGGTGCCTCAGCTTGTAAGCTGTCAGCCAAATCAACCAAATGTGTTACCATTGGTTTGCCGCCTACTGTATGTAAGACTTTGGGTAAGGCCGACTGCATCCGTGTACCTTGGCCGGCTGCTAGAATAATAATGCCGTTTTGCGTCATAATGGTTTCCTCAGAAATTTTGCTAACGGCGCCATTATAAAATAATTATGACTTTCACCCAACCCTTGGACGGGAAAACAGCGACCGGGTAAGCAATTAGTTACATCCTGTCTTGGCAGCCGGGCGGGGTGGCGGGATAAGCGGTCCGGGCGATTAGGGACAAAGGCTGATGTCGGCGCCCAGCCGTTGTGATAAATTATCGGCGTTGCGACGTAAAATTTTACCCAGATTAGCAACAACATCAGCACCTGATTCGGTTTTTTGCATGCTCAGGGCAATGCCGTAGCGTGCCTGATGACTTTGGTCAAAAACGGCGGCACCGATACAAAACATACCGTCTCTGATTTCCCGGTCATCAATCGAGTACCCCCTTTGTTTGGTTTGTGACAAAGTGTTTAACAGTGTTTGATAATCGCTGACACTGTGCGGTGTCAACGGTTTATCTTTGTAGCGCTCAAATAACGGCTTAATGGTTTTATCGGGTCGGCTACTTAACATTGCCTTGCCCGTTGCCGCAAAAATTGCCGGTAATCGCAAGCCCATATGAAACGTAAAACCCAGGCGAGAATTACCGTTATGGCAAGCTAAACAGACAACATCACCCTCATCAAGACAGGTTAAAGTTAAACTGTAAGCCGACAGTTCGGGGCAAGTGACAATTTCCGTATTAAACAGTGAAACCACATCTTGCTGTGCTAAGAAACCATTCGCCCAAGACATCACCTGACCGCTGATGGTATAACGCATCTCACTGTTTTTATGTAATAAGCCGTGTGCCGTTAAAGCAGCAATCAAAGCGTGTGCCGAACTACGGGGCAGCCGCAAATGGCGGGTAATTTCGGCGGCACTGGGGGGATGTTTGCAACCGCTGACATAATTTAAAATCTGCACACTGCGATCCAGCGCAGGTACACTGGTTTTTAACGTATTTTGCATTTTTCCGCCTTCCCCGGACATAAAACCATTCCGCCACACGTAACAGACAACTTAACGTTATAGCAGAAATAAAACTTCCCACTTGTTTTCCCGGCACGTATAGGTTATGATGATGTTCTGTATTTAGAATGCAGTTCATTATATCGAACATACAACCAAAGGTAAAGCTGAAAATGAAACTCAATAATATGGATTTATTCCGTCAACAAGGTTTGCTTGCCGGTCAGTGGTGTGACGCTGACAGCGGTGAAACACACAACGTTTACAATCCTGCCACCGGCGAATTATTAGGCACTGTTCCTATGATGGGCGCAGAAGAGACACGTCGTGCCATTGAAGCCGCCCAAGCGGCGATGCCGGCGTGGGCGGCAAAAACCGGTAAAGAGCGCAGTGTTATACTCAGACGTTGGCATACCCTAATTACCGAAAATATCGACGACCTTGCCGTATTAATGACCTGCGAGCAAGGCAAACCTCTGGCCGAGGCCAAGGGAGAGATTCAAAGCGGGTTGGATTATCTGGAATGGTTTGCCGAGGAAGCCAAGCGCATTTACGGTGATTTTATCCCCGGTCATATGCCGGACAAACGCCTGATTGCCATCAAACAACCGGTGGGCGTTACTGCTGCCATTACCCCGTGGAACTTTCCCCACTCGATGATTAGCCGTAAAGCCGGGCCGGCGCTGGCGGCCGGTTGCCCAATGGTGGTCAAACCGGCAATGGAAACCCCGTTTTCGGCGCTGGCGATGGCGGTGCTGGCTGAGCAAGCCGGTGTACCGGCCGGCATTTACAGCGTTATCACCGGAAAAGCCTCTGCCATCGGTGGAGAAATGACATCTAACCCGATAGTGAAAAAATTGAGTTTTACCGGTTCCACCGGCATTGGCAAACTGTTGATGCAGCAATGTGCCGGCACCGTCAAAAAACTCTCACTGGAATTGGGCGGCAATGCTCCTTTTATGGTTTTTGATGATGCCGATGTCGATGCCGCCGTTACAGGTGCCATCGCCAGCAAATTCCGCAACAGCGGCCAAACCTGCGTGTGTGCCAACCGTTTGTTCGTGCAAGCCGGTGTTTACGATGAATTTATCGAAAAATTTGCCGACAAGGTCGCCGCCATGAAGGTTGGTAACGGTTTGGATGCAGGGGTTGTACAAGGCCCGGTCATCAATGATGCCGCGGCCGATAATGTCGAAGCCCTTATCGCCGATGCCAATGCAAAAGGTGGCAAAATCGTCACCGGCGGGCAGCGCAAAGAAGCCGGTAAAAACTTCTTCGAGCCGACGGTTATCGGTAAAGTGCAGCAGAATATGCGACTGGCACAGGAAGAAATCTTTGGCCCCATTGCCCCGGTCTTCAAATTTACCGACGAAGCTCAGGGGGTGGCGCTGGCCAATGCGACCGAATACGGTCTGGCAGGTTATTTTTTCAGCCGCGATATCGGGCGTATTTGGCGTGTAGCGGAATCGCTGGAAGTAGGTATGGTTGGTGTTAATACCGGTATGCTAACCACCGAGCTGGCGCCATTCGGTGGCATTAAAGAATCGGGACTGGGACGTGAAGGCTCAAAATACGGTATTGACGAATATGTTGAGATAAAATATATCTGTCTTGATATTAATTAACGCTGGCTTTTGCCAAACGTAAAAGCTGGACTTTAACCTTTCATAAAAATTAATTAATTGATTTAGCAGAGGAAAAAAAAATGAACAACCAAGATTTACAATCTCGCCGTCAAGCCGTACTGCCAAAGGGCTTGGCGACCGCTTTCCCAGTATTTACGGACAAAGCCCAAAACGCCGAATTATGGGATGTTGAAGGTAATCGTTATCTCGATTTTGTCGGCGGTATTTCGGTACTGAACACCGGGCATAGTCATCCGAAAATTGTCGCCGCAGTGACAGAACAGGTGCAAAAGTTCTCCCACACCGCTGCCAACATTATTATGTATCCGGGCTACATTGAATTGGCGGAAAAATTGGCACAAGCCGTCCCGGGTGACACAGCGAAAAAGGCAGTGTTTTTTACCACCGGTGCTGAAGCACTGGAAAATGCGATAAAAATATCACGTGCCAAAACCGGTCGTGATGCGGTGATTACTTTTATTGGCGGCTTCCACGGTCGTACCTTATTTACACTCGGTATGACGGGAAAAATCGACCCTTATAAAAAATTATTCGGCCCCTTCCCGTCAAGTATTTATCACGTCCCCTTCCCGGCCCAAGACCTGGGTATCAGTGAAGATGACTCGATTAAGGCTCTGGAAAAACTGTTCAAAGCCGATGTCGACCCCAACAATGTCGCCGCCATCGTGGTTGAGCCGGTCCAGGGTGAGGGCGGCTTTTACCCGACTTCCCCCGCCTTTGCCAAGCGCTTACGGCAAATTTGTGACGATAACGGCATTATGTTGGTCTGTGACGAGGTACAAACCTGTTTTGGCCGCACCGGGTATCTTTTTGCCACTGAGCGCCTGCAAATCGAGCCGGACTTAATCACTGCCGCCAAATCGCTGGCCGGCGGTTATCCGCTCTCGGCGGTCATCGGTAAAGCCGAGGTCATGGATGCACCGTTGCCCGGTGGACTGGGCGGCACCTATGCCGGTAGTCCGGTAGCCATTGCCTCGGCCCTGGCTGTTTATGACGTCATCAAAGAAGAAAACCTATTGGAGCGAGCCAACGCTATTGGTGAGCAATTTAACACCATGCTCACCGCTGCCAAGGCCGGCGGGGCCAAAATCGGCGATATTCGCATTACCGGCGCGATGATTGCCTTTGATTTGGTGGATGCTCAGGGTAACCCCGATGCTGACGCCACCAAAGCACTTATTACTCACGCCTTTGCAAAAGGCTTATTGTTGGCTTCTTGTGGCTTGTTCGGTAACAGTATCCGGGTCATGGTACCGCTTACCGTGCCGCAAGCTCACCTTGATGAGGGAATGGAAATTATCAAAAGCGGGCTGCTTTAGCTCCGTTGACTGATTTAAGTTAGTCCCTCAACCAGCAGGGCTGTCAAATTCCCTTCCCTTTGGGAGGGGAATTTGTAGCAGGGATGTACCGTATGCATCAAGCGGGCCGAAATACAACCGTTTGTGTTGGTTTACCAGCTGTTGCTGTAACGGTTACTATCGGCAAACTGCTATAACGCTTTATCCAGTGTCTGCGGGGGCACTTGTAAATGGGCAAACATCAACTTTTCCGCCCTGTCGGCATCGCGTGTCAGCACACAATCGACCAAGTTTTGATGCCCTTGATGAACACGCTCAAAATAATCATCACTGACCATACTGTTACGCAACCACAACAAACGATAGCGAGCCGTACGTTCATAAAGCGACTGACGGATTTGCAACAAGGAAGCGGAACCACAACCGCGGGCAATGGCAGCGTGAAAGTCCTGATGCTTTACCTCCCACTGGAGTTGCCCTGCAAACCCCTGATGGATTAAACCGTTGGCCTTGCTCATTCGATGCATTGCCGCCAGTACATCGGCCTCCCAATCGACGCTGCCGTGTTGTATGGCCCGGACAATACACAAAGCCTCTATATAAGAACGCGTTTGATATAAATCTTGCATTTCCTCACGGGAGACGGGATGAACGCGAAAACCGCGCTGGTTTTCCACAATCACCAATTTTTCAATCACCAACTGTGACAATGCCTCGCGTAAGGGGCCAATCCCCACACCGTAACGTTTTTTTAAACTACTCATCAATAATTTTTCATCTGCCGCAAAAACACCGTTTAGGATGTCCTGTTTTAGCTGCGGCATTAGCTGACAAGCAGTGTTTACCATCGATTTATCCATCCGGTCATTATATCCTCATTTTTTTATCATAAAAAATATTTTATAAAAATATCGACATTTTTAAAAAATATCTATATTATACGAACTATAGTTATTTTTTAAACAACACAACGATACCGGAGTACAGCATGACACAAGACAATCCTAAGGACATTACCCCCGTCGGTTTTACCGTCACCCCCTTTCCCACCAACAAACGCATTCAGACAGTCGAAATTGGTGAGTCCGTGGTCGAACAATATGAAAAAAAAATCGCTCACCTGCCGGTGCAGGCTTTGGAATACAAACCCTTTAACCGCTTTTACGTTGCCGAGGTGTTGGATAGCCTCTGTAGCCATACATTAGGCAAATTCTTGCTGGCAACATTAAAAGATCGCGATACCGGTGCTTTCCTGCTTAAATTTGCCGGCGCCAAAGATAAACACACCGATTTTTATGTCCAGTTTGCCACGGCGATTTCGCACCTGATTGGCCGCCCTAATTTTGATGCCATGTCACAAAAATACTACGCTCGCTTTACCGTTAAAAATACCGACGACAGCGACAGTTATTTACGCCAGGGCGATCGTCGTATGGAAATGCACAATGACGGTACCTTTGTGAATGAACCAACGGATTACGTTTTAATGATGAAAATGCGTGAGGAAAATATGGTTGGCGGTGATTCTTTGATACTACACGTTGACGATTGGCCGGATTTGAATAAATTCTACAACCATCCCATCGCCAAAAAAAATATTACCTGGGAAGCACCACCAAGTAAAAATGTCAGTCAATCTGTCGAACACCCGGTCTTTATCGACAATAGCCCTTGCGGCAAGCCTCGTATGCACTTTATTGACCAGTTCGCCAAGCCGAAAAATAAAGAAGAAGGCTTGTATCTATACGAGTTAGGCGAATCGTTAGAAGCTGCACCTTGTACCAATGTACGCGTTGAGGTGGGCGAGATGATTGTTGTTGAAAATCACAACTGGTTCCACGGTCGTGACAGATTCACGCCGCATCCGAAATTATTGCGTGAATTGATGCGTCAGCGCGGTCAATTTGTGCAATAATAAACAACGCAGCTGTGCCAATCATTGTCCGATACGAGGCACGTCATCGAAGCCGGCACTATAGCTACGGCGAGATGGCGTCACCGTGGCCGTTCGCGAGTGGTCGGGTGGGTACCGTACCGGGAAATGGGTGGCGTGACTGTGGCCGGTATTAAACACACGGTAATGATTGAGGAGGTTGTTCGCAGTCTCCTCATTTTTCCATTGACGGAGGCACAAAATGACTTATGATTACGCCATCATCGGCGGTGGGATTGTCGGCTTATCGACCGCCTGGCAATTGCAGCAACGTTATCCCGCCGCCCGTATTTTACTCATCGAAAAAGAAGACGGTTATGCTCGTCACCAGACGGGGCACAACAGCGGCGTCATTCACGCCGGTGTTTACTATGCTCCCGGCAGCCTGAAAGCACAGTTTTGCAAACAAGGAGTGACGGAAACCATTAATTTCTGTGAACAGCACGCCATCAAGTACGATCAATGCGGTAAATTATTGGTGGCCACGGACGCGCTGGAATACCAGCGGATGCGAGACCTGTATCAACGTTGCCAAGAAAATGAGCTCGAGGTCGAATGGCTGGACGACAGCGCCGCCTTAAAAGCCCGCGAGCCCAATGTTGTCGGTATTGGCGGTATTTTTGTTCCCGCCACGGGGATTGTTGATTACCGTCAGGTATGCAACAAAATGGCGAAAGTATTTAAACAACTCGGTGGAGAAATTGCCCTTTCGCACCGGGTAGTGGCACTGAATGAGGATACCGATAAAGTCACTATAACCACCGTACATAAAGCCGAAAAGCCCATATTTCAGACAAAATTTTTGCTTGCTTGTGCCGGGCTGGCGGCTGACCGCGTGACCAAAATGCTTGACATTGATATTGATTTTCAAATTATCCCTTATCGCGGTGAATACTACTTACTGCCACCCAAGCACAATGACATTGTCAACCACCTCATTTACCCGATTCCTAATCCCGATTTACCCTTTTTGGGCGTGCATTTGACGCGTATGATTGACGGCACGGTAACGGTCGGGCCGAATGCGGTACAGGGCTTTAAGCGCGAAGGTTACGGCAAATTTAATTTCAGTCTCAAAGACAGCTGGCAAATGTTATGTTTTCCGGGATTTTGGAAAGTTTCTCTCAAACACCTCAAATCAGGCTTGATGGAGGCAAAAAATTCTTGGTACAAGCCCGGATATCTGAAACGCGTACAAAAATACGCTCCGCAGCTAACCTTGAGTGACCTGCAACCCTACCCCGCCGGTATTCGGGCGCAAGCAGTGATGGCCAACGGTGATTTGGTGCACGACTTCCTGTTTGCCGAGAGTCCGCGCAGTTTACACGTTTGCAATGCACCTTCCCCGGCAGCGACTTCGGCCATCCCTATCGGTGGCTATATTTGTGACAAGGTGGCCAAAAAACAGGGTTGAGCCGACGACATCGGCGGCACAATAATAAAGCACGGCACAACAACAGGGGGAATGTCGGCAATACCAACCTTCCCCCACTGCGATGAACCGATGGTCAGTCCACCGGTTCACGTCACCGTCGCTTGACAGTTTTTCCGTCGTCAATGCCTATTAAACCGCATAAACATTTCCCAGTATGAAAAAGGCAACCAAAGCAAAAGCCGCCCCGATTAAGGCATAAGGAAACTGCGTAAAGGCGTGCTGCATCGGCGCACAACCCGCACCCTGCGAAGCCAGCACCGAAGAGTCGCTAAAAAAGCAGGCGTGACTGCCGAAAGATGATGCCGACAATAACGCCCCGATAACCAACGGCATATAGACGTCAAGGCTTTGGGCAATGGGGATGACGATAGGAATCGCGATGATAAACACCCCCCAACTTGACGAGGTACCAAAAACAATCAAGGCCAGCACGGCAAACACAATCGCCGGATAAGTGGCTTGACTAAGGTATGGGGTGACGGCATTAATGACGTATTGCGTCATCCCCAAGGTATCGTTGATTTCTTTCAAAAAGAAGCTGGCAACCACCGTTGACAAAGGATACAGCATTGTTTTAAAACCGTCAAACAAGGCATTGGTTTGTGATTCAAAAGATAAAACACCTTGTAAATAGTACATCACGATAGTCACGGCACAGGTAATCACCACTCCTTTTAACAAATCAATATCGTAATAAACGGTTGCAGCGACCAATAATGCCATTGGGAAAAAGAAATTAAACAGCTGCATACCCATACTTAGCTGTTTTTTAGCTTCACTATGTAATGCCAGTTCTTGTCCTTCGAATTCTTTGGGAACGGGATTGCCCGCTTTAGCGCGTGCCTCGGCTTTTTTCATTGGACCAAAATCACCCAGCACTCCCGAAGCAACGGCATAAGCAACGACAATAGCAAACCACGCATACATCATAAACGGGATGGAAGAAACATATAAACTCATGCCCTGATTTTCACCGGCGACACCGTTTTCCTCCAGTAGTCCGGCGAAAAAGACGGCCCAGGTTGAAATTGGCACGATAACACACATAGGAGCGGCGGTTGAATCAATTAAATAGGCAATTTTTTCTCTCGATACCTTATAGAAATCCGTCAGGTGTTTGACCGAAGACGATACCGCCAGACAATTTAAATAGTCGTCGATAAAAACCACTACTCCTAACGTTGCCGTGGCAAGCAGCGATTGGCGGCGGCTTTTAATTCTTAGTTTCAACCATTCGGTAAAACCGTTTAAGCAACCGCTGATTTCCAACAGCTGAATAAAGCCCCCCATCAAACCACACACCAAAATAATCCAGACAATGGTTTCATCCCCCATCACTTTAGAAATATTATCGGTGAACGGAGCGATCAGGTTATCGGGGTCAAGCATCACCAAACCGGCAACACAACCAGCAATCATTGATTCAAACGGCCGACGTGAAAATACTGCCGTGAAAACAACGACCAAAGTCGGCAGCAAACATTTCCAGCCCCAACTGCCATCATCTAATTTTGTGGTGGATATGTAGTAAAAAATACCGTAAATCACCAACATAATGATAACGGTTAAAAACATCTTTTTGTTGTCAAAGTAATCTTTTACCGCTGTATTGATATCTTGCATTTTAAATCATCCTCTCTTTTTTATTATAAATACCAGGTAGTGTAGTCAGGCACAAACATAACCCAGCAACAAAAACGTCATAATGGCCAATACCGCCCCCAATAAAGCGTAAGGGAACTGGGTAAAGGCGTGTGCCATGGGCGAACAACCGGCACCTTGTGAAGCCAGCAATGACGAATCACTGAAAAAACAGGCGTGACTGCCGAAAGACGAGGCTGACAACAACGCCCCCACCACCAATGGCATATAGACACCAAGCTCCTGAGCCACCGGCACAACAATAGGGATGGCAATGGTGAAGACCCCCCAACTGGATCCCGTGCCAAAGACAATTAATGCCATCACGACAAAAACGATAGCAGGATAGGTCACCACGCTCATATACGGCATAATTGAACTAATGACATATTCTGTCATTCCCAAACCGTCGTTAATTTCCTTTAAAAAGAAACCGGCAATAACTGCCGCCAACGGATAGAGCATGGTATAAAAGCCGTCAAACAGGGCTTTGGTCTGTACTTCAAAAGTCAATAAACCCTGGGCGTAGTACATTAATACCGTCACGGCACAGGTTAAAATAACGCCGCGCAGCAAATCAATATCAAAATAAACGGTTGCTGCAATCAATAAGATGATGGGTACAAAAAAATTAATCAGCTGGCGGTTGGCGCTGATTTGCCGCTTTGCCTGTGAGGCGGACGTTAGCTCTTCTCCTTCATAATCAGGGGGGACGGGGTGGCCGTTTTTGGCCCGCAATTCCGCTTTTTTCATCGGGCCAAAATCACCCAACAGGCCAAACGCCACCAAAAAAGTCACTATCAACGCAATCCAGGCATAGGCCATATAGGGAATGGCTGACACGTACAAGCTCATGCCTTGATTTTTACCGGCGACACCGTTTTCTTCCAATAATCCGGCAAAAAAGACCGCCCAGGTGGAAATAGGCACAATGACGCACATCGGGGCGGCAGTGGAATCAATCAAATAGGCGATTTTTTCGCGCGATACCTTATAGAAATCCGTTAGCCGTTTGACCGAAGAAGAAACCGCCAGACAATTCAGATAATCATCAATAAAAATAACCACACCCAGCAAAGCAGTGGCAATCAAAGACTGGCGTCGCGATTTGATTTTGGTTTTCAGCCATTCGGTAAAGCCGCTTAAACAACCGCTGACCTCAAGCAATTTAATAAATCCGCCCATCAAGCCGCAAACCAATACCACCCAAATAATATTCTCATCCCCCATCACTTTAGACAGGTTATCGGCAAAACCGGAAATCACATTAGTGGGTTCGAGCATAACCAAACCGGCCAAACAGCCGGCCATCATCGATTCAAACGGTCTGCGTGAAAGAATCGCAATGACAACCGTCGTCAACGTCGGGAGCAACGACTGCCAGAACCAAGGGGTATTTTTTGTATGATTAACGGACAACAAATAAAAGAAACCGACAATTATCGCACCGATTAATAGACTAAAAAACAGCCTTTTATTCTCCATTTGCTCTTTTATCGCAGCTTGTAGCTCTGTCATTATTTTTTCCTCGTTAATTACGGCTATCCCTATTTTATTTAGTAATTGAAGCTATAACATGTCTTATTTGGGTTAAAAAATTAGGGAGTATGGTAAGCATCTCCCCAAACGTTTTGTCTTACTTAAATCCCCAGATAGTCTCTGGCAGCGTACCACCACGAACCCACCACGGAATACGGCACTCTGAATGTCCGCCCGCCGGGAAACGGTATCCACGGAATGGCCTTAAAGCGTTCAAATTCGTCGGTTTTACCGTTGATGGCATCAGCCAAAATACTGCCAAATAAATGCGTTCCCGTCACACCGTGACCGCTGTAGCCGTGGGCGAATAACACATGTTGATGCAACTCGCCCATTTGCGGCACCCGCGAAAATGACAGAGCAAAGTTACCGCTCCAGGCATAATCAATTTGTACCCCTTTGAGTTGCGGGAAGATTTTTTCCATATTGGGGCGAATTTTACCCTCAATATCAGCAGGGTCCGTGCCGCCGTAAACCGTACCGCCACCAAACAACATCCGTTTATCGGCCGAGAGGCGGTAATAATCCAGAATATAGCGCACATCTTCGACACAAACATCGGAAGGAATTAACTCATCGGCCAAATCGCCCAACGGTTTGGTGGCAATCATCTGTGTTGACACCGGCATCACCCGGTCAGTCAATTCCGGCACCACTTTATTCAGATAGGCATTGCCGCAAATCAGGGCTTTTTTGGCACGTACCTCACCAAATTCGGTGACAATGGTAACACCGCTGTCGTCGGGCTTGACCTCGACAACCAAGGTATTTTCATAAATTTTACCACCGTTTTTTTCGATAGCGGCCGCTTCACCCAAGGCCAAATTGAGCGGATGGATATGCCCGCCGCTGTGGTCAATCATACCGCCCAAATAAGCATCACTATTGATGTATTTTTTCATTGCGGCCTTATCCAGCATTTCGTGGTCGGTCATGCCGTGACTTGCCCACAGTTTTAACTTGGCCTCCAGATCCTTCATTTGGTTTTTGTGAAAAGCGGCAAAGATATTTTTTTCTTTTAAGTCGCAGGCGATATCGTAATCGGCAATCAAACGGCGGATAATGTGATTACCACGCGTCACCAACCCACCGACGAAATTGGCCGTTTCCTGCCCGTAACTTTTTTGAATCTTTTCCAAGCTGGCATTCAGGCCGTTGACGATTTGCCCGCCGTTGCGGCCGGATGCACCCCAACCGATTTGTGCACCTTCCAACACCGTGACCTGATGCCCGGTCTCGGACAAATGCACCCCGGCGGATAAACCGCTAAAACCACCGCCAACAATACAAATTTCGCTTTCAACCGATGCTTTTAAGGCGGGACGCTGCGGTTTGGCATTGGCACTGGCGGCATAGTAGCTGCCCGGGTATTTCCCTTGGTCACTGTAGTGTGGAATGTTTCTTGTATTATTAGTCATCATTACAAGTCCTGTATATAAGTATTTAATTCAAAATTAGTAATTTGTTTGGTGAAATGTTCGGCTTCCTGGCGTTTGACCGAAATCAGTATATCCCGCATTTCCTGTGGAAAAATCCGTGGAACAATTTCACTTTCCGCAAAAGCATCAATCGCCGTAAACCAGTTCGTCGGCAGTAATTCAACGCTCTCATCTTCGTAAACACAGCCCTCGGTTGGTGCTTGCGGTTCCAACTTGTTTTCAATACCGTAAAGTACCGTACCCAACATTGCGGCACAAACCAAATAAGGATTGGCATCGGCACCGGCAACACGGTGTTCAATGCGTCTGGCGGCACTCGGACCACCCGGAATGCGGATAGCCGCGGTACGATTTTCGTATCCCCAGGCAATACCGGTTGGGGCGTGCGTTCCCGGGGCAAGACGACGGTAAGAATTCATGTGCGGGGCAAACACCAACATAAAGTCGTTCATCGTCGCCAACAAACCGGCAACCGCGTGGCGCAGCAAGTCCGAACCCCGCTCGCTGCCGTCGTCAAACAAATTATTGCCCTCGGCATCGACCATACTACAGTGAATATGAAAACCGCTGCCCGATTGATAACCATAGGGTTTGGCCATAAAAGTTGCGGTAAAGCCGTGCTTTTTGGCTACTCCCTTGACCACTTGCTTAAATAACACGGCATCATCGGCGGCTTTTAACGGGTTATCGGTATGCAGCAGGTTGATTTCAAATTGTCCGCAGCCGTTTTCGGCAATAGCGGCATCGGCGGGAATAGCCAGTTTTTCACATTCGCTGTAAACATCGTTTAAAAAGGCATCGAATTCATGTAATTCGTCAATCGACAAGACCGAGGTTTTATTTAGGCGCGAACCGCTCTTGGGACAACGCGGCGGACGCAGCGGTTTATTTTCTTTATAGTCAACTAAATAAAATTCCAATTCGGTGGCCATTACCGGTTTAATACCGACTTTTTCATAGCGTTTGACAATTTCCGCCAAGACACGGCGCGAGTCTCCCAGATAAGGGCTGCCGTCCTCATTGGCCAACCACACGGGCAGCATCGCCGTTGGCGGGTTTGTCCAATCAGTGGCAACCATACCGCGCTCGGTAACTTCCGCCAGTCCGTCAACATCACCGTCGGCAATGGCCGTTGACAAAACATCCTTGCCCCAAATATCCACCCCCAAAATGGATAAGGGCAGACGCACTCCACCTGCCAAGGCTTTGTCCACTTGATTTAAGGGAATACGCTTTCCTCTTAACACACCGTTTAAATCATAAGATACAACGTGTACACCTTGGATTTTTTTACCGTCTTTATTTTTCACAATAACCCCTTTGTAAGAACGTCTGACAAGTCTGCAAAAAAAAAAAAGAATAATTGCAGGTAATTTAACTTATTAATATAATAAATGATGAAAAATATACTTGTCAATAAGTAAATTATTTTTTACACTATTATTGAAGCAAAACGAAGATATATATAAAAATAATAAACGGAGACCAGGATAACCATGAGCAAGCAACCCATTATCGGTATTATTTGTTGCCGCAAAGATATACAAGGACAACCCGGGCAAGCGGTGCACGACAAATACATCAACAGCATTTGCGATTTTGGCGGCACACCGATTTTATTACCCGAACAATTGGTTAACAGCAATAATTTAGCCGGTGTACTGGCTGCTTTGGATGCTATTTTGCTCACCGGCAGCTACTCTAATGTCGCTCCCCACCGCTATGATGCCGGGCACGAAGAAAAACTAACCGATGAAACCCGCGATACACTCAGTTTTGCTTTGCTTGATTATGCAACGGCGAAAAATATGCCGGTATTGGGCATCTGCCGCGGCCTGCAGGAAATGAATGTCTATTTTGGCGGTACACTGTATCCCGATTTATTCATCAACCCCGATTTTGTCGAAAAACATAAAGAAGACGATGAGGCCACAGCCGAAGAACAGTATGCCGACATCCATCCGTTGCTGATCAAAACAGGGGGGATTTTGGCCCAATTCGGGACACAATTTAAAATTAATTCACTACACAAACAAGCCATTAAAGACTTGGCACCGCCATTGCGTATCGAGGGCACTGCCCCCGACGGCCTTATCGAAGCCATGAGTCACCCTGACTATGACTATATGCTGGGGGTACAATGGCACCCGGAATGGCGGCCCAAAGAGAACGCCCTATCAGTTTTTTTATTTACGCAATTAATTGACAAAGCCAATGCTTACCGAAACAATAAACACGGATAACAGTAATCGGCTGGGTGAAAAACTGACCGAAATGCGTCTCGCCAAAGGCTTTTCGCAACGAAAATTAGCCCAACTGTCGGGGCTGACCAATACTGCTATCAGCGGTATAGAACACGGCAGAAGCAGCCCGTCGGTCAATACCCTGGAACGGCTCTTAAAGTTTTTAGACAGCGATTTAGCCGGTTTTTTTGCCAACTATAAAGAGGAACAACAACGCGATATTCGCACCGTTGTCAAGCAAGATGAATTAATTGATATCGGCATCGGTACGGCAAAATTACATTTGGTTCATAACGGCAACCCCGCCAGACAACTGGCAATGTTAATTGAGCACTATCCGCCGCATACACAAACCGAGGAAAAAATTTCGCACGAGGGCGAAGAAGTCGGCACCGTTATCAGCGGAGAAATCACTGTTATTTTAGGCGATGAAACCTATTATCTAAGTACCGGAGACAGCTACGTTTTCGACACCAGTATTCCGCACACTTTTATTAATGTAAGCGAAAATGACACTCATATCATCAGTGCTCATTCGCCGACAACCTACTAACCATCACCTAACGGGAGGAGATAAAATGCAACAAATGACCACCGCCGACTGGCAAACTTTACGCAACAATTTAACTATTGACGGCAGAGCTTTTATCAACGGTAAACGCGTAGCCGGTGACAAAACGGAGACGGCAACCACACCGATTGATAACAGCCCGCTGGCCGAAGTTGCCTTTTGCAGCGCAGCACAAACCAATGAGGCCGTCGCTTGTGCCCGTCAAACCTTTAATCAGGGTGTTTGGACAAACCGTTCGCCCGGCACAAAGAAAGCCGTTTTGCACCGCTTTGCCGATTTACTGCAAGAACACCGCCAGGAACTGGCGCTATTGGAAACGTTGGATACCGGCAAACCAATTACGCACAGCTACGAACATGATCTGGCCGGTGTGATTAGCTGTGTGCGTTGGTATGCCGAAGGTTTGGATAAGATTTACGGCGAAATTCCCACTACGCATAAAGGTGCTCTGGCCTTGGTCAGACGCGAACCGATTGGGGTTATTGGCGGCATTTTACCGTGGAATTTCCCCTTGTTATTGCTGTCTTGGAAAGTTGCTCCGGCACTGGCTTTGGGCAATAGTATTGTGATTAAACCATCGGAAAAAACCTCGCTCAGTACTTTGCGCTTTGCCGAAATTGCCAGTCAAGCCGGCATTCCGGACGGCGTATTTAGCGTCACACCCGGCTGGGGTCAGGAGGTTGGCAAAACCTTATCCCTGCACCCTGAAGTTGATAGTCTGGTGTTTACCGGCTCAACCAACACCGCCAAACACCTGCTGGTCGCCGCCGGACAGTCGAATATGAAGCGTGTCTCGGCCGAAACCGGCGGTAAAAGTGCCAATATCGTCTTTGCCGATTGCTATGATTTGGACAAAGCCGTCGAGGGTGCGGTGCACGGGGTTTTTTACAATCAGGGACAAGTGTGTATCGCCGGTACGCGCTTGTTGGTTGAAGAAAGTATCTACGATGACTTTATCAAAAAACTGATTGAAAAATCGAGTTACTATACGCCCGGCAATCCGCTGGACAGCGATTGCAGCATGGGCTGTCTGATTGATGACGAACACACCAAGGCGGTCAACCAACACATCGACAACGCCATTGCCGAAGGGGCGGAGTTGTTACTGGACGGACGCCATGCCGGGCACAATCAGGTCGGCCCGACCATTTTCAAAACCACGCCGCAACACACGGTGGCTTGCGAAGAGGTTTTTGGCCCCGTCCTCAGTGTGATGACCTTTAAGACCGAGGCACAAGCCATTGCTATTGCCAACGACAGCATTTACGGGCTGGGGGCGGCGGTTTGGACAGCCGAACTCAATAAAGCCCACCGTATGGCAAGTGCTTTACAGGCCGGTTCGGTGTTTATCAATAACTATAACCACGGTGATATGACCGTGCCGTGGGGCGGCTATAAACAAAGCGGCAACGGCAGCGATAAATCGTTTCACGCCTTGGATAAATTCAGTGAATTAAAAATGACCTGGATTGATTTAAATGCCGGCTAAC
>PDWI01003830.1_pt1 | contig 21468 bp, 15 predicted proteins | sample 1430891 | NCBI WGS metagenome assembly PDWI01 (sample SAMN01162508, study PRJNA174530) | Oral metagenome, whole genome shotgun sequencing project. | biome: Marine environment; feature: Marine mammal; material: Swab sample of the gingival sulcus; isolation source: swab sample of gingival sulcus... | reverse complement strand
GCCCCCCGCAACGCCAAAAGAATAGATATCAATGCTCAATAATTTAAGTAAACTAGAACCAAGAGCTAAGAAAACAAGCAAAACAAGTCCTGAATAAACTGCAACTTGCTTAGGATTAAACTTTTGCTTACGAGCTTTGAGCGACAGAATAATCGGAATACATCCCAAAATATCTATGGTAAAAAATAGAGGGAAGAACGAACGTCCAATTTCATCAAAACTAAACGTCGAAACGTCAAACAATTCTTTTAATGCTTCTACGATGAACATATAATACTTTTTTCGTGATGTTACTTTTCAGCAAAAGTACATATTTACATTTTATCTGCCAACTAAATCTAATTCTTCTTAAGCCTAAGTTCCCTTGTTAGGCACTCTCATTTATCCATTTAGTTCAAGCAATCATAAAATTAGCTTGTATTTGCCCAACAAAACAGCCTTTCTCTGTTCCGATTTGTGGCATTCGCTTAAGTTTGGAAAATGTAAGGGAACACTCAAGAAAGTTTTCCCAGAAACTTTTTGAAATTACACGGAAAACTTTCAAAAGTTTCTGGGAAGAAATTTTTAACAAACTAAGGGCATTCATAAATCTTTGATAGATAGGGAATTAAAAACAGCCTGTGGATGCAGTCTGCGACTGTTCCGATTTGTAGTATTTTGACGAAAAATAAACCCCTCTGTGGCGATTTGTAGGATTTTGTTGAGGAAAAAACTAGGGATAAGACGATAGTTTTTGAGTTTTGTTTGTTGCAGAATACAAAATACAAGAGCATTTTGCCCCGCCGCTAGGAAGCAAATTTGTAAGATTTGGACTAAGAATAAGCCCTTTCCTGAAGGGAATTTATGAGATTTGAAAAAAAGCTGTGGCGAAATGCCACAGCTTTTTTTCAATTTTGAGACTTTAAGTCTATTTTTTGCGAGTTACATTAAAACTAATCCTTAACTAGGCGAACGTACATACCTATTTTCTCTCCTTTACCGTCTCTTTCAATAGCATCTCTGTCTTTACGGAATGCACGGCAATACAAACCTTTAGTTCCTAGATATGAGTATTCTGTACTTGTCCAGAAATAAGTAAAGACATCTTCACCTTTAGACTGAATACCTTGCCAATTATTAGCTAAATAACCTCCATAAATAATCGAAATCTTCATCTCATCAGTTGGCTTAAGAGCATCTTTCTCATAAGGTAAACCCTCCTTGATAAACTTGTGCATTGTAGCACCTCTTCGACCATTCTTATAACCAGTGGTATTAGCTTCTTGTTCTGTCATACCCGAAAGCTTTTCAAGTTCTTGCCAGTCTTCGTCAGTAGCAACGTGCCAACCTGCTGGAACGATTTCAGGAAGAGCATAGCCCGAATATAAAACTCCATACTTAGCATAGTTTGCACTAGCCTTGAGCGTTGGAATATCTTGACTGCTTTCTCCGTAAACAGAGCAAGTCATTTTATCTCCATTATCATCAGCTTGCTCAACGAAAGGTAAGTAAGCAAAGTTCTCAGCAAGCCAAGTTTTGCCGTTAATCGTCATCGTTTTGTAAGTCTTACTATCACGAGTGTCAGTCCAAGTTCCTTCAACTGCAGTGAAAGACTCTGTTACGGTTTTCTTCTTCGTTGTGAACTTGATTACGTTACTATCCACAACACCGCCGTTTTCATCTTTAACTACAACCTTAACCCAATACTCAGTTTCGAAAGGAAGCTTCGTGAAGAGATAAGTAGGCTTTTTCTCTGTAGTTTCGAAGCCACTTTTCTTGATGTCCTCGTCAGTAAAGCTATCGTCTGTACTTAGATAGATGTCGTAAGTTAGCTTTTCTGGTCTTAGCTTACCTTCGTCTAAGATTCTATCTTCATCTTTTGACGCAAGCCAAAGAATACTCACATTGATACCGTCTTCCTCTTCTGTCTGCGAAGGGTTAATACTTAGCACAGGAGCAGAAGGGAGCGTATTAGGCGTGAAGAAAGAGAAGATAGGGCTTTTGACCACTTCGTTACCGCCTTTGTCAAGAGCAACGACAGACCAATAGTAATGACCATTTCCCTTTAAGCCATTAAAAACGGCTTTTGTCTCTGTCAAGCCTTTCTTCGCAGGTTGTCCGAACGAAGTAGAGCCATTTCTCAAGAAAACAGAATAAGTAACTTCACCTTTATAAAGCGGATTACGCTCTGCTTTCCAAGTTAATTCAACGTCTTTAGCTGTTAGCTTTGCCTCATCAAGAGGAGCTGTTAAACTAATTGTCAAGTCCACACCTATCGTTTTGAAAGATGATACAGCAGACTCTTTCTTTGCTTTCTTCGTATCGTAGGCTACTACTTTCCAATAGTAAGTAGTTAAATTTTCTAACTGATAATTTGTAAAAGAATAGCTAGTCTCCTTAATGTCAATCGCTTTCTTAGTTGCCTGTTTTGAGAAGTCCTTATCTTTAGAAACAAGCAATTCATAACGCACCTCGTCTTTATCAGGGTCTGTACTTGCTTCCCACTTGAAGACAGGATTTAGCAAAACGTTTTCTGCATTAGCTTTAGGTGCTTTTAGAATAGGCATCGTCGGCGCTTTGTTAGTTCCTTCATTCTTTACATCATCGTCTTTGTCCTTACACGAGACAGCAACGAGAGCTAATAATGCTACTAGGAAGTAGCTGCTTAATTTAAATTTCATTGTCTTTTGTTTTTCTTATTCATAAATTATTTTAGGCGGGTATAGAAGTAATCTTCTTTTGGATTTGCTTGAGAAATGAAGTCCCAATCAATCTGCCCAGACTCAATAGTTCGTGTGATATACCAGCCCTTTTCATTACATACGTAATCAACGAAGGCGTTAAACTCTGGACTACTTGAAATGCTTTCGGCAATAGCAGTAGCGTCTTCGTCTTCTTTTGGTCGACAAATATCTCCGTCTTTTCTCTTGAAGCGAAGTCTATCGCCTTCTAGCTTTTCAATCTCAAGAGGCACGAAGTAGAAGTAAAATTGATTATAACTTTCAAATGAGAAAATCAAACCATTGCCTAAATGCTCGCCCAAATCGTAGTCGTGATTAAAAGAAGCGTCGTAAATCGGTTCGCCCTTTTCATTGAACTTAGGAATACGGCGTTTGTAATCGGTAACGAAGACAACCGTCTCAATCTTAGGCGTTGTTCTCTTCATCTGTAAGTACTTCCTATTCATCTGTCCGAATGTTGCTTTCATCCATAGGCTATAATGGTCTAGGAACTCATCTACAACGTTTGGCACATAATATACAGGTAAGTCAGTACAATAGAGGTAACCTTTGATGTCTGAGCCTGCAACTTCATAGCGGAACTTACTCTTATTATAAGTGAAATGCTGAATCTTATGCCCGTCAATCTCAATAGCCGTACTGAGTCCCATTCCTTCGTGCGTAAAGTAAAGCATTTTGCGTCCTCGCTTAAACTTACCCTTGTAGTTGTAAGCATAGTCGCCGACTCTAGCGATTGAACTTAAGTCAAGTCCGATACTTACAGGCTTCTCTTCGCTTGCTCCGTCTAAGCCTTCTGTAATAGCTAGGTTCATATAGCGGGCTGTTCTTTGCGTCCCTAAGTAAGCAACGTATTCATTAAGCTTGGCAAAGTCCTTAAACTCTTCTTTGGCTTTCTCTAGGGTTAGGACACCACCATAAACTTTTCCCTCAAGCACAACGGTATTCTCGTCTTTACTAACCGACTTGAAGTTAAACTCAATATCACCGCCATAACCTTTTGGAGCTCTATTACCTGGGTAACTAAAAATAGTCAAGTTCTCATTGAACGTATCAAAGATAAGCTCCATATCAGCCTCGTGCTCTATACAATAAGTACTCTCCACAGGGTCTGGAAGCTTAGGGTCTGGAGAGTGAAACTTAACCGTCAAGTCGTCATTGAAGTAAACGATTTGATACGATAAGAACTCAACATCAGCTCCCAAAGAGTAGGTCATCTTCCAACCAAAAGGAGCGTCTGTTAGGATACGCTTATAGTTCTGAATGTTCGTTTGCACCCTCTTACTAGGGTTCTCATCAAACTTATTCTCAAAGTCGTTATGCTTACACGCACCAAGCAGGGTAATGAAGGATAACAACAAAATTATATTTCTCGTTTTCATACTAGTCTTATTGATTGTCTCTAATATACTTATTGATTGCAAGCTCAATCTTACCTTGTAGCTCAAAGAGGTCAATACCCCATTCTGTTTTGTAGTATTCCTGAATAATGGCAATCTTCTGTAGCATTATGCTTAATCCTACTGGAGCTTTCTCATCCTGCTTAAGCTTGAGCTTACCATTCTGCTGTTGCTCAATAGAAATACCAAACATATGCAGTTTCTGCTGAAAAGCAGAAAGTTTCATCGGAACGATATTTCCTGTAATAAGACCATTCTCGTCTTTCTCTGGCACATTATATATTGCAGGATTATTACTATTATCTACAGTAGATAGGATTGTTGCCACAACCTCTACAAAGTCCTCACAGTCATTAAGCATACTATAAGGAGTGATGAAGCCAAGCGTATTTGCCTTGACATCGGTAAAGTTGTACCAAGCACCTGTGTAATTTCCTTTTGATAGCTTTTTATACTCAAGAGAATACGCCACTTTTTGGTGCAAGATATGAGAGAACTCGTGGTGCAAAGTATGGAAAGACTTCGCCATATTTGTTACATTTGTATTGTCAAACTCATCAACCTCAAAGATTGTAACCTTACGACCTCCCTCGGCAAGCCCTAAGGTCTTAGTGCCGTCACTATTATACTGAGCTGTACCAACTAGATAAATTAGCTTAGGAACATAAGTCTTAATAAACTCTTCTCCGCCTACTTCTTCGTAAGGTTTAATCCATACATCATAAAAGGCTCGCATAAATTGCTCCGCCTTTTCCTTGCGAGGAGGTGTTACGTGGAAGCGGTTATCAATCTCACCGTCATCCCATTTCCATTTAATCTCTATATTGTATGGAATGGTCAAAGTCTCTTTAATCCACTTATCAAACTCACTCTGATGCGTCTGCGTTACATAAATTACAGACTCATCTAGCAATTTATCATCCGACTTACAGCCACTAAGGATAGATAATAGGGCTACAAGTAGTATTATTCTATATCTTTTCATAATTCTTTCTTATCTAGGGTTCGCTTCAATCCCTTGAGCTTGAGCACTCTGTGGAATCTCTAATAGTTTTCTATTGTCGTCTTTCTCCAACCATTTCACTTCGCCGTTGACATAATAGTGGCGAACACGAGTATTAAATCGCTTATGGTCAAACCACCTCATTCCTGTATAATAGAATTCTTTTCGACGTACATCATAGAGACAGTTGAGATAAGTTCTTTGCTTATCATTTATTGGATAGAAAGGCGAAAGGTCATAACGTCCTTCGGCAGGCATTTTATCCTCCTGATAGAAGTTAGCAATTCGCTCTTCAGTAACGAGATTATTGTTTATATCATAGTTCTTCAAACGCTTACTTAGATAGATATTCATATCAGTAGCAAAGTCGTCATACTTCTGAAGCATTACGTTTGCCTCCATTCTTAGGAGCAAAGCTTCCTCTACATCAATAAGCGTATTCATTATCATATAATAACCCACATCGCTATTTAATCCCTCTTTCTGAGTATGGAAGCCCCATTTAACAAAGAAGATATCAGGGTCAGAGCCGTACAAGTTCCAAATCCATTCCTTACCTACGAAAGACTTCTGAAAGACATAGTTATAGAGGTCAATACTCATTCCATAACGGAAGCTACCATAGAAGTACACAAACCAGTTACTATATTGAGGGACAACAAGCAAGTTTGCTTTCTCCGAAGTCTTACCCCACTCTAAGATTGCTTCATTGATGTCCATTTTCGTGTAAGCCTGCAAGTCTCTTAGCTGTTCCTGAACGTTAGCACCAAGAGCTTTATTTGAATGCTCAAGCACCTTTTCGAAGTCTCCTTTATAGCTATAGAAACGTGCTGCGAAGGCGTGAGAAGCTTTCGTATTCCAATGTAACTTCTTATTCTTATACACTTGGTCATCAATATAGAGAAGCCCTTCCTTTAGGTCTCGCTCTACTTGACGATAAACATCAGCAACTGTACCTCGCTCGTACTTAGCAAGGACGCTCGTCTCAGGTTTTGTTACATAAGGAATACCTAAGTCCTTATCTGCCGTCTGAGGGTTGTACGACTTACTCCACAGACTCACAAGCATAAAGTGGCAATAAGCTCTAGCAATTAAAGCTTCTCCATAATATGCTTTGAGGTTATCTGGGATTCCCCCATTAGTACGATAACGCTCTATGGCATCTAAGGCGTGGTTTGCCTGCTTGATAGCTTCGTAACAAGATTTCCAGTAAAACTCAGGCGTATCTTGTGTAGTCAATCTAAATTTAGTCCATTCGTAGGCATCTTTATTGATGTCATCTTTCCTTCGGCTACTCTTCTTTTCTGTAGCATTGTCGCTCATTGCGTAGCAAAACTTCTGATGATTTTGACTTGGATAAGCGTAGGTTAATAGCTCTCCAATCTTCTCAGGAGAATCAATCACCGTTCTATCATCAGGCATTTGACTGAGAAAACTATCACAAGACGTTAGTCCTAATAGGAATAATAATGCTATATAATATATACGTTTCATTCTGTTCTAGTTTATAGATTTAATTTCAAGCTTAGTGTGTATTGTTTTGGAACTGGAAGAGCAACCCCTCCTGCACCAAAAAACTCTGGGTCTTGACCATTCAATGCCTTGTCTGAGTAAAGCAACAGAAGGTTCGTTCCCGAAGCCTTGATATGAGCTCCAGATAGACCAATTGCTTTTGCCCATTCCTTAGGCAATGTATACATTAGAGAGATTTCTTTTAAGCGAATAAAATCTCCTTTAGCTACACGCTGATCTGAATAGTTGTAAGCATTATAAGTTGATTCTACAGTAGAACCAATTTCATCATAAAGTCTTTTGCTTAGAAGGGTTGGGACATTAGTTTTCTTTTCAGTTGAAGATAAAAATCTATTTATGAAGTCTTTAGGCATTGCATCAAGGTCGCTGTACTTAGCGTGGAAACTTGGGTAAAGTCTTATCACGTTACCAAACTGATAAGTACAGAAAACGTTCAATGCAAAATTCTTATACCTCAAAACGTTTGAGAAACCACCTGTTACCTTAGGGTCAATACTTCCTTCATACTTTAGATGAGCAACATCTATATCTTGGAAGAAGACTCTCTGCGTAACCTTACCATCTTTGTCGTAGAAAGTTGGAATACCTCGCTCGTCTAAACCTGCAAAAGGAATAGAATAAAGACCTCTTACAGCCTTACCAAGAGATGCAGCACCTTCAGACTTAGTCAGTGTTAGGATATTTGGGCTACCATACAATCTTGTAATCTCATTAGTATTATAAGCAAAAGTAAAGTTTGTATCCCAGCTAAAATCTTTAGATACAAAATTCTTTGTTCCTAGACTAACTTCAATACCTTTTGAGGTCATATCCGCATAGTTTGCAAGCTTCCAAAGTTCACCACCGACACCACTAGTCTTAATAGCTGCAATCAAATCAAAACCTTTTCTCTGATAAATATCTGTGCTGAGATGAATTCTATTTCTAAATAGACCTAAGTCCAAACCGATATTAGCTTCATATTGCTTCTCCCAAGTTAGTTCAGAGTTCATCAAGCTCGACACTTTAAGTCCATTCTCTACTTCATTTGGGAAAGGAGCGATTGTCAAGGCACTTCTAAAGACCGCTTTACTATTCGTTGCAGGTCCCATACTTGCCGTAAGACCATAGGTACCACGAAGGCTTAATGCCGAGAGCCAATCTACATCTTCTAAGAAATCTTCTCCCATAGCATTCCACTTAGCACTCACGTTCCACGTTGGCAACCAACGAGAGTCCTTAGAATCCCCTAGGCGGTTACTTCCGTCTACACGAACAGTCGTATTAACTGTGTACTTAGCCTTGTAGCTATAAGCCATATTAGCAAAGAAAGCAACGAATCTATCATAAGAATTACCTACACCGAAGTAAGGGAAACCTGCTTGCGTTAGCTTCTTAATCATATTTGGGTCTGTGAAGACGGTATTTCCCTTTCTGTATTGAATACCATAACCTTCAAAGCTAGACGCTCGTCTATCTGCCGAACGCAATTCTTGTCCAATCATTGCATTGACAAGGTGCGTATCGTTGTAAGTATCGCTATACTCCAAGATATTTCTGAAGTAATAGTTAGACAAGATATTATCTTCTCTATTATAGAAACCTCCCTGTGGCAAAACGATAATAGGTCTATCATTTGGTTTTTCAGGGTTCTTCCACAAGAACTTATTCGCATCTTCAATAGTCGTATCATCTGCCGCACGATAAGCATTCGTAGCATTAGAGTCTTCTGTAATCTTATGCTCTGTGCTAGACTTAACGTAGCGTAAGTTTCCTACGAAATTATACTTCAGTTTTTTATTAAACTTATACTCCAAATTTCCCTGAATGTTCAAGTCCAAAACATCTAAGTCAATGTAGTTATTTGAGAACTCATTCAAGATATTAAACTTAGCAAAGTTCATTCTATTATAGCGATATAAACCGTCATCTTCATAAGGAGCAATCGTTCTGCTCGTATTCAAGGCATAAGAGAATGGGTTGATGTCAAACTCTCGGCTATAATCACCATTAACAGCATCAGCTGTTCGGTTAAACGTTCCAGGGGCTTTTTGCTTACGATAGCTACCCTTAGTAGAAATGCCAATCGTAAGCTTGTCATTTAAGTGGAAACTACCCTTAGCGTTAATAGTATAACGGCTCACCTTATCTGCAATCGTCCAACCTGCATCGTTCATCAAGCTCGTAGAGACGTAATAGCTAGAGCTTTTAGAGCCGCCACTCAAACTAAGTGAATGGTTCTGTAGCAAGCTATTCTTAAAGAGCAAATCAAACCAATCTGTATTGATTCTTTCATACTTTCTTAGATATTTTGCACGTGCTTCAGGTGTATTTTCCAGACCATATTGTTTATTTTTTCTTGTATTGATAGCATCATACATTTGGAAATAAACACCGCCGTCCTTAGAACGCATCATATCTGCGTGTCGCAACCAACCTTTACGCTCCATTTCTCTGAAGACAGACATCTGTTCTTGAGAGTTCATAATATCGTATTGAGCATAACTAGGCTTTTGCTTAATGGTAAACTCAGACGAAACATTAACTTTCGCCTTACCGTCTCCTCCTTTTTTCGTTGTTATAACGATAACACCATTCATCGCTCTTGCTCCATAAAGAGCCGTCGCTGAAGCATCTTTCAGAATTTGAAAGCTTGCAATATCCTCTGCGTTAAGTCCTGAAACAGAACTACTAATAAGCGTAGAGATATTCCCTGAAGAAAGTTCATCTGGGCTAACATCTACCACGTCCTCTAGGACAACGCCATCTACAACCCATAGAGGCTTAGTATCTCCGTAGATAGAAGACGCTCCACGGATACGGATTTTTGGAGCAGAACCAAAAGTACCTGAGACATTCTGCACAGAAACCCCTGCCGAACGCCCCTCAAGACCTCGGCTAATATCCGTCACCCCTGTCATCTTAATCTTATCAGCTTTGAGCTTATCACTCGCTCCTGTGAAGAGACGACGGTCTTGCTTGACCATACCCGTTACCACAACTTCCGTAAGAGCTTGGCTATTAGGTTGCAATCTAATGATAACACCTTGTTTAGCTTTCACTTCTTTAGTCTTATAACCAATAAAACTAACCTTAAGCATAGCATTAGCACTTGGAATTTTAAGCACAAACTTACCGTCTAGGTCTGCCATTGTCCCTGCCTTTCCTCCTTTAACAGAGATTGTTGCACCCGTTAGTGGCTCTCCCTTTTCATCCACAACCGTACCCTTTATCGTAAGATTGCCTTGGGCATTCAGGGAGGTAATACTAAAAACAAAGAGGGACAACAATACCCCCAATACATTTAAATAATACGAAGACAACAAATTTGTCCTCTCTTTAAAGATGTTCATACACATTATATTTCGAACTACATTTTATTACTTATTAAAAATAATATATTATCTCAATGGGCAAACTAACAAAACTTACTATAGAATTACGTTATAAAAAGCTTTTTAGCTTTATTTTGCCTCTAAAACAGAGCAAAATGCCCATTTCAGCCAAATATACAATAAGTTTTACAAACAATAAAATATCTTTTATGTAAATTGAAGCATTTATTTCTAGTTTATTTGCTCCCTTTCCATTCATTTTATAACAACCGCAGAGAAAAGTCCTCTCCTAAATCTAAAAATTTTCCATTTTTCTGAGCTTACTCTTTCCTTGCCAAATACCACAAATCGGAACAGCCACAGGGTGTTTTATTAAACTCCTGCTAATCAAGCTTATACAAGCTCCTTGAATTTGTTCAAAAAAATACACGGAAAACTTTTGAAAGTTTTCCGTGTAAGTTCAAAAAGTTTTCCCAGAAACTTTTTTGAGTGTTCCCTCACATTTCCCAAACTAAGTCAAGTATCACAAATCGGAACTTCGTTGGTTAAATAAAAGTTAGAGCTGCTTGTTAGGAGCTTGTTTGTTTAGAGGACAGCCATTACACGAACCACTAGAACAAGTATCATTAGGCTTGCTCCAAAGCATTCGATAAAGTTTGTAGAGGATATAGACTAAAACAAACAGCCCTATTAAAGCAAGTAATATATATTGTATGAGCATTGTTATTGAGTTTTAGGCTGAGCTTAGTGTAAAATGATTAGATTACCCACTTGGAAAACAAGAAAGCTCAGCAACCAAGCCAAAGCACAAGAGAAAATGACAGTGAAAGCTCCCCACTTCCAACTGCCAGACTCTTTGGCAATAGCAATAATCGTTGCCACACAAGGGAAGTAAATCAAAACGAAAATCAAGAAACTTAGAGCTACAAGTGGCGTGAAAGAGGGCGAACCGTCGGCTCGTTTCTCTTGGCGAATACGCTCACGGAGAAGAGTTTGTGCCTCCTCACTATCATCGCCGTCGCCAGTATAGATAACTCCTAGTGTGCTGACAACTACTTCTTTTGCTGCAAGACCTGAAAGCAAACTTATGCTCATCTTCCAATCAAAACCAAGTGGACTAAGAGCAGGTTCTACGAACTTACCCAAGCGACCGATGTAGGACTTCTCCTGTTGCATCTGATTAAAGCTAGCATTAAGTTCCTTAGTTTGCTCGGCTTTAAGCACTTCACTAAGCGAAACGTTCTGCTCCACTTGTGTGATTTGTTGCTGAAGTTTTGCTTGAGCTTCATCTTGACGAGGAAAATAACCTAAGAACCAAATGACGATAGAAGCGAAAAGAATAACCGTTCCCATTTTTTGAAGATATTGCTTAGCCCTATTCCACATCTGACGCAGTACGGAACGAAGCGTCGGCATACGATAGGGCGGTAGCTCCATTACGAAAGGCACATCTTCGCCCGAGAAGAGGGTATCACGCATTATCCTTGCACTGATGACAGCCGTTAGAATGCCAAAGAGATACAAGCCAAAGAGGACGGTGCTAGCCGAAGAAGGGAACAATGCCCCTGCAATCAAAATATAGACAGGCAGACGAGCCGAACAGCTCATAAAAGGTAGGACAAGCATCGTTATCATTCTACTCTTACGGCTCTCAATACTACGTGTTGCCATTACGGCAGGCACGTTACAACCGAAGCCCATTACTAGAGGAATGAAGCTCTTTCCGTGCAAGCCCATTTTGTGCATTAGCTTATCCATAATGAAAGCCGCACGAGCCATATAACCACTATCCTCAAAGAGGGAAATGAATAAGTAAAGAATAAGGATATTAGGCAAGAAAACAATCACTCCGCCGACCCCTGCAATCACGCCGTCTACGAGCAAATCCTTAATAGGTCCTTCGGGCAATAATTGACTAATCCATTCGCCAAATATAGCCACGGCTGTCTCAATCCATTCCATCGGAAAAGCACCAAGCTCAAAAGTTGTGTAGAACATCAAAAACATCAAGGCAAGAAAGATAGGGAAACCGAGGAACTTATCCGTTACGATATGGTCAATCCTATCACTAAGGCTTCCTTGAGTTTGTTTGCGACGCTTGTAGGTCTCTCGCAAAGCTCCTGAAATAAAGCCATAGCGAGCATCGGTAATCATCTCCTCCGTATCAAGTTCGCCAAGCTCTTCTTTTAGTTTCTTTAGCTCCTCTTCTCTCGTATAGCGAACGGCGACAGCACGGTCTTTCTGCAATTTATCTAGGTAAGCTTTATCCCCCTCAAGGCATTTAATTGCAAGATGTCGCACCTCGGCAGGCGAATAATCCTTATAATGCTGACGAATGGGTAGGCTCAAACTTTCTATTATAGGCTCTAAGTGTACGCCATAATTAAGCTTCAGTGGACGAGCTTTTCCTCTTTCTTCATTGAGCCATTCCTCGTCATTTGCCGAGATAGCCTCGTAGAGCGAAATCAGTTCGTCAAACAAAGCTCCAAGCCCTCCGCCCGTTCTACAAATTGTTGGTATCATCGGTATGCCAAGCAAAGCCGAAAGCTTAGGATAATCCAAGAGGTCTTTCTTACGCTCTAGTTCATCAAACATATTTAAGGCAACGATGACAGGCAAACCCATTTCCTTAAGTTGCAAGCTGAGATAAAGGTTACGCTCAAGATTGCAAGCGTCTAGGACGTTAAGCACAATGTCAGGTTTCTGCTCGCCTGTTAGATAATCTCGGATATAAAGCTCTTCAGGACTATAAGGCGAAAGGGAATATGCCCCTGGGAGGTCAATAATCTCTAAACGATAATCTCCATAAAGTATGTAGCCTGTCTTAGCCTCTACGGTTACGCCACTATAGTTCCCGACGTGTTCGTTCGCACCACTAACTTGATTAAAAAGCGAAGTCTTGCCCGAATTTGGGTTGCCAAGCAAAGCAATGCGTATGGGGATTAACTTATCTTTCGCTTGATACTTCGGAGCAAATGGCTCATCACTAAGCATTCCGTGATGTGTGGGTGAAATTTTATCTAGCTCTTGTTCCTCAATCTTGCCCTCTTGTCCAAGCACCTTTATCTCAATTTTCTGAGCATCAGCACGGCGAAGCGAAACGTCATAACCTAGAATTTTGTAATGTATAGGGTCATAGAGTGGAGCATTCTGCACAGAGATAATCTCTTTGCCCTGCACAAAACCCATTTCTAAGATGCGTTTGCGAAACTGCCCTTTGCCGTGAACCTTCTGAATGACAGCACGCTGACCAACTTTTAATTGAGATAAATCCATAGAGACTAAGAAAAATGATTAGTTAATACTACTAATCAGTAGGTAAAGTGCTACTAGATTATTGAGGAAATGCAAAGCCATTGACAGGAAGATATTCCGACTATCATAATAGAGATAGCCCAAAACAAGCCCTATCCATAGGCGTGGTAAAAAGCCTACAAGCGACAAGTGTGCAAGGCTAAAGATGAAAGCCGTTACAAATATCGCAAGCATTGGACGAGCCAAACCCACAAGAAAATAACGCTGAAGCGTAGCTCTGAAAAACAATTCCTCCACAAAGGCAGGTAAAAGGCAAATGCTAAAAATCTCAGCGAGGTAGAAAGGCGAATGCTTTCGCAGCAGACCTTCTACTATTTTAGCCGTAGCATCTTCTGTCTCAATGCCCCAAGACTTCGGCAATAGCTCAATGAGGAAGTCCGAGATAACTCCTAAAATCGCACTCCCTCCAAGACAAATGCCCAAGAAAAGAAATAGACGCCATAAAGAAACGTTAGCGAGCCTATTACGAGCTTGCTTAAAGGCTAAAGTAATTGTTCTTTGACCATTCTGATAAAGCAGTAGTGGCACAAAGAAAAGTACGACCAACTGCAAATCAATGATAATGCGAAAAGCAGAAGAGCTTTGGTCTGATAAATCAAATTTACCCACAAGCTTTAATGCACCAAGGCTTAGAGCAAACAACAAAAATGCAAATAACTCCCACGAAACGAGTTTGCCAAGATAAGCAAACATTACTTCTCTACGACTTAGATGTGCAAGCTCTTTCTCCATAATCGCCTACTCTACATTATCTTGACATTCGCTGAAACGCTTGCGGATATTCTGAGGCGTATCGCCGAGATACTTCTTACAGAATAAACTTAGATAACTTGTCGTTGAGAACTCATACCGCTGAGCAATATCTTTAATCTGAGCTTTTGATTGTATAATATCTCTAAAGATATAACGGCTACGCTGTAAGGCCAACCACTTCTGCGGAGGCATTCCAAACTCCGTCAAGAAACGACGCTTAAGAATAGACTCCGACATTTCGAGATATTCCGCAAGCTCTTCCAAAGTAATCGGTCTGCCCTTAAGTGCATACACACGCTTCCTAAAGCCACTTTCCTTGCAATGAAATTGACAAATAAAGTCATTGAGCGTAGCCCTCGTGTATTCCAAATTAAGCAAGCGAAAAAGCTCTTGCAACTTTAGTTCATAAAGAAAGAAATCCGTATAAGAATAGCTTAAATAATCTTTGACTGAGGCAAACCACTTTTCTAAGCCTTCCGAGAAAGGAAGCGAACGAAAAAGCACGTGTCTATTGCTTTGTCCCAAAATTTCACGCTCTGCCTCTTTAGTCAAACAGCCTGTTTTACTTGGACAAGCCCCAAGACATAAATTGAAAGTCGGATGAAAATTCAGAGCAATAACGTCTATATCGTACTTATGAGCATAAATGGTAAGCAAAGCACCGATAGGAATGCTGTAGATATACGCACCTGATGTATGCCCCATACACTCATATTCACTACCGATAGCGAAGTCGTCCCCCTTGATAAGGACGAACTGCTGTTGCTCTTCTGCGTGAAAAATACGATAACTATTCGCTTTAAGCTTAACATATTCGGGGAGCTTAATCAAAGCCCCCTGCATCAAATCTAGTGGAGAATGAATAACCCCTCTTTTACCTTTTCCCTCTACACAATTCAATCTTTTTGTCATAATCTCTTCAATATCTTTATTTTTAATATACAAAGTTACAAAAACAACTTCAATTAAAGAGCAAAAACAAAGCTAATCATCTAATAAAACATCAAAAACTGCTCTTAAATAACAATTAAGAAACTACTTCCACGCAATATAGGCAACAAAGGAACTTGTATTATTTACTTCACTTAAGAGCTTTACTTTTCCTTGCCTTGCTCTTTGAAAATCTTGCCAAGTTTCACGAAGATAATCCACTTGATAAGTTGGAGAATTTTTGGACTTATCCAAAAGCATTTCTTGCTCCTGTTCATAAGCCAAATGAGCGACTAAACCCATTGTACAGCGTAAGTTAATCTCAACGCAAGGGTGCAGTTTGGCTAAGCTCTCTTGAGACTTATAAACAAACATATCTACACCAATATAACCTTTATAAACAGCTTTTAGATGCTCCTTAAAGAAAGCCTTATGACAGTCTATAAGTTTGGGCAAATCTTCACCAAAGAGTTCATAAAGCTCGTCGTACAATTCACTTTGAGCTTTCAAGATATTGCCCTCGTAAGCACCAAAATCATTCGTCTTAAACTTAGACAATGCCACAAAAGAAACCTCGCCCTCCTCATCAATATAGTATTCTATTGCCCAATCTTCAAGGAGCTTTTGCTTAGGCTCTAGGCTAAATCCGCCCCAACGCTGAATTTGCTTTAGGATACGCTCCTTTTTCTCTTCTGAAGCAGGCAAGGACAAAACACTCAAGCCTCTGCCTGAAGATGTATAAGCTCGCTTAATGAGTAGCTCCGTACAGCCTTGACGCTCTTGCTTTTTTAAGTAGGCATTAAGTTCTTCTTCCTTATTGCTTGCTTGAGCGGTCGGATAAAACCAACGAGGATAAAGCTCCTCGCAATTAGCCCAATGCTGATTGAGATAGCGAAGCATCTCCAAAGATGACGAACGATGAGAAAGCGTCAAATAAGCTTCTGAGACTTGAGGAATCTCCAAGTCCAAAGCAAGTGAATGAGCCTTCGCTTGAAGTTCCTTAAGCAAATGTCCGTCCAATGCCCAAGGAGACAGCTCCAACTTAGGAAGCTTTTGCAAATCTTGAACTTCCTCTCCCTTATGATTGACAATTCTGTCAGTCTTTTCTCCATTTGCCCAAATCCAAACGTAGTCGCCTTCTCCAGCAAAATAAAGCATTAGTGAGGCAAGGTCTGCCCTGATTTTCAGAATTTCTTTACTCGGCGTATAGTTTTGCTTGAGCGGGATTCTAAGAGCCTCCTCGTGTCCTGCGTTGAAAACCAATAACTTATTCATTCAAACTTTTAGGATTAAGACGCTTTATTTAATCGGCATTTTGAGATAATGTTGCCTTAGTTCAGGCGAGAGCCGTTCAATCGCATAGCGAAGCGTCGTGCGAGACATCTGAGCAATGTGTTTGTCAAGGAAGTCAATCAGCAAACCTTCGTCAAGACGCTTGCCCATTTCTCTAAGCATCCAGCCGACAGCCTTATGCATTAGGTCGTGCTTATGTCCAAGCAATTCTTCTGCAAGAATGAGCGTTTCCTCCGAACTCCCCTGCTTCATAAAGCCCCAACAGCTAACCATTGCAATGCGTTGCGTCCATAAATGCTTCTGACGTGCAAGCTTTAGCAAAAGCTTTATTCGCTCTTCCTTTGGCTTTTCTTTCAAATAGATTGGCAAAATATGAGGAGCAGATAAATCAACTAAATCCCAATTATTACAAAATTCACGATGAGCCATATAGCAATCATAAATAGCTTGTTGATAAGCCTTGTCTTTTGCTCGCTTCATCTCCTCTACAAGAATGATAAAACCTAGCAAACGCACTTCGTGTTCTTTCCTTTTGAGCAAACCTTCAATGGTCGGCATTGACCACGGTCTTCCTGCCTTGGCAAAAGCCCTTGTCTGTGGCACACGAATCCCAAGGAAGACGTCCCCCTCTCCATACTCGCCCTTACCTGTCTTGAAAAATCGCTGAAGAATCTTTGCTTGCTCAGGGTCTCCTAATTGAGCAAACTCCTCAACAAGAGCATCTAAATCGTCAATCTCTTTGCTCTTCTTTGAGCCTTTAATAATTGTCATAGCTCTTACTTTTTTATTCCTGTTCAAAACAAAGATAAGCTTTTGCCTCTGAAAAAAGCATAACAGAGGCAAATCACTCTTTTTTTTCAACAAAACAAAAGCTTTATTCTCCTTCTTTAATAAGACGAAACTAAACTCCTAGCAAAGGTCTAAATACTACCAATCCGCTTTCCCAATGGAGGTAAAAAAGCTTTCGCATTTTGTATTCTGCGACAAACAAAACCTAAAACAATCATCTTACTTCTGTCCATTTTCACATTCAAATATCACAAATCAGAACAGCCGCAGGCTGATTTATTAAACCTCTGCTAATCAAGCTCATACATCTACCTAATTTTGTTAAAAAAGTTTCCCCGAAGACTTTTCAAAGTTTTCCGTGTAATTTGAAAAAGTTTTCCCAGAAACTTTTTTGACTATTCCCACACACTATCCAAACTTAGCTGAATGCAACAAATCGGAACAGTAGAATTTAGAAGAGTGGGATTAAGTGATGAATTGGCTTGTTTTTGAAATAGGGGCATTAAAAGGCTGTATGCTTTGAGCAAAATCTTCCAAGGATATTTGTATAATTCAAAAATAAGTTCTATCTTTGCAACGCAATCAAAAAGCAAGTCTTTTTAGTGATTGCTTAGGATTGTCTCATGGTGTAATGGTAGCACAACAGTTTTTGGTTCTGTTTGTCAAGGTTCGAATCCTTGTGAGACAACGATAAAAGAAGGAGTAAAGAGAATAGGTCAAATGACTTATTCTCTTTCTTTTTTTAGAGAGTTTTACCAAAAACTAATTAAATCTTACGGCTTACAACAAATATCTTTCTTTCATCTTGAAAAATACTTAGAAGCAATGAAAAACTTTCTTTTTATATAGTGCGGTTTATTAAAAGCATAAAAAGAATGTATTTTATTTTTATTCATTGATTATTTCGTCTTTTAATTAAGTATAATGCTTTGAAAGTCATTAAGAATGAGATAAAACATAATAAAAAATCTTTTGTGATACGAAAAATCCTCTTATCTTTGTCCTAGTGATTTAACTAAAAAAATATATAAAACGTGGTAGGAGTAGAGAAACCTTATGTTATAGGTATTGATATGGGTGGTACAAACACTGTTTTCGGTGTTGTAGATGCTCGTGGTAATGTAGTAGTAAGTGCATCAATCAAGACAGGTGCTCATAATGACATCAATCTGTATCTTAACGACCTAGAAGCAGGTCTGAATATGCTTATTGAACAGGTTGGCGGTAAGGATAAAATCAAAGGTATTGGTATTGGAGCTCCAAATGGGAACTATTTCTCAGGCTCAATCGAATTTGCCCCTAACCTTCCTTGGAAAGGTAAAATCCCATTGGCTCAGATGATTAACGAGCGTATGGGCATTCCTGTAGCTCTAACAAACGACGCTAATGCAGCGGCTATCGGAGAAATGACTTATGGTGCTGCTCGTGGGATGAAGGATTTTATCGTGATTACCCTTGGAACAGGTGTTGGTAGTGGTATCGTCGTTGGCGGACAACTTGTCTATGGACACGACGGCTTCGCAGGAGAACTTGGGCATATGATCGTTCGCCGTAACGGACGTATGTGTGGTTGCGGTCGTCAAGGTTGCCTTGAGGCTTATACTTCTGCTACAGGTGTGGCTCGCACAGCTCGTGAGTATCTAAGCATTCGCTCTGAGGAAAGTAAACTTCGTGAACTAGATGCTGCATCAATCACTAGTAAGGACGTTTTTGACGCTGCTATGGAAGGCGATGCTCTTGCTCTTGAAATCTTTGAATCAACTGGTGCATTACTTGGTGAAGCGTTTGCAGACTTCATTACATTCTCTAGCCCTGAAGCAATCATCCTATTCGGAGGGTTGACTAAGTCTGGAGACTTGCTAATGAATCCAATCAAGCACCATTTGGAGCGTAACCTCTTGAATATCTACAAAGGTAAAACGCAACTTCTATTCTCTCAACTTAAGGAGAGCGATGCTGCCGTTCTTGGAGCTTCTGCTCTTGGTTGGGAAGCAAAGTAAGCTAATTTTCACTATATTTAATGAGCTTGTGCAAAGGTTTTGCACAAGCTCATTTGCTTAAAAAGAAAATAATAATGGAGAACTCATTACATAGTTTTGTTTATTGTCCACGCTGTGGCAAAGAAGGTTTTGAAGATAGAGGCGAAAGAGCAAAATTCTGTCCGCATTGCGAATTGTCTTACTACGGAAATGTTGCTTCGGCTGTTGCTTGCCTTTTGAGGAATGCTAAGGGTGAATATCTCTTTGTTCGCAGAGCAAACGAGCCTGCTAAGGGAACACTTGATATGGCGGGAGGTTTCGTTGACCCAATGGAGACGGTAGAAGAAGCCGTTGCTCGTGAGATTAAAGAGGAAACAGGGCTTGCAGTTAGCCAAATAAAGTATATCGCTTCCTTGCCTAACATCTACCCTTATTCAGGGGTTACGGTTTATACTGCGGATTTATTCTTCCTCGTTGAGCTAGAAGACTTTGAAGGAGCGATTGCCTCTGACGATGCAGAGGAATTAGTTGTGCTTAAAGCTGAAGAACTCAATGCGGAGCTTTTCGGATTAAAGTCTATCAAACGTTTTATTTCGCTCTTAAAAGAAGTCTCAATCAAGCTATAAAAAAAGGATAATGAAACAGGCGTTTAAGAACTTACTTCCTATCTTATTTATGCTATTGGGTGCGGTGATGTATCCAATATCTAATAGTCTAAGGGCTTTAATTCCTTGGGTAATCGGTATAATGCTTTTCTTGACTGATCTCAAGGTCAAGCCTAGGGATATGAAGCTTTTGCCCCAGCATTTTGTCTTTCTCGCGGTACAACTTGCTTTGATGAGCGTAGCTTATGCTTTGACTTACGCTTTCAATCAGGACTATGCCGAGGCGATACTCCTTTGTTTGCTAATGCCTTCTGCGACGGCAGGTCCTGCGATTGTGCGATTGCTTTCGGGGGATTCAGGTTTTACTGCTTCTTACGTCTTATTGACTCACTTTGCTCTTATCTTAATTGCCCCCTTTCTTTTCCCTTTAATTCATCAATCGTCGGAGCAAATTGCCTTCCTAAGCCTCACAGCTTCTATCTTTATGACGATTGCCCCTCTGATTATTGTGCCAATGTTTTCAGCGTGGAGCTTGCTCTATCTCAAGCCAAAGCTTAGCGAAAAGCTTGCACAAAACAAACAAATTCCCTACTTCTTTTGGCTTTTCTCCGTGTGGCTCTTAATGGGGAAAACAACGGTCTTTCTTTTGGATAGCCCCTCGTTGAATACGCAAACCTTCATTATTGTTGGGTGCTTGTCCGCTTTAGCTTGTGCTTTGCAATTTGTCTTTGGGCAAAAGCTTTCGCTTCGTTTGGGCATTGAGCCAAACGCAGGTCGGCACGCTATGGGACAGAAGAATACAAGCCTTGCTATTTGGCTCGCAACGCTTTACCTCTCGCCTGCTTCGGCTCTTGCTGCCGCTGCCTATATCCTTTGGCAAAACTTCGTCATTACCTACCGCTTGGCTAAAAAATCAGCCTAAAGTTTACCGCCTAATCAGCGAGCTTTTAGCTTTTCTTTTTGAAATATAATTACCTTTGCTATAAACAAAATAAAAAACGATATGAATATAATAGGACTACGTGAACTGAGCATTGAATTTATAATGAAGAGTGGCTTGAGCTACGAATGGGCAAGTAATATCCAATCTTTCTTTTCGCTAATCTTACTTCTGCTCCTTGCTTGGGGAGTTAGTAAGCTAGGGAAAGCTATTTTTACTTATTTCATCCCCAAAATTGTCTACAAAACAAAGAATAAATGGGACGATGAACTCCTTAATAATAATTTCTTTACAATACTTTCCTATTACTTATTAGGGATTATTTTCTTTTGGTTAGACGCTTTCATTGCCTCAAGTAGCATTCGTTGGTTTACGAAGAACCTCACAGGTACGTTTTTTACCGTCATCACGGTAATGCTACTTAACACCTTCCTAGATACTGTATATAACATTTACAAAAAGCGTAATCCCAAAGAGCGAGGCAACCTAAAAATCTATATTCAGCTGATTAAAGTTGTGGTCTTCTCCTTTGCCGCTATTGTGATTATTTCCTTTTTTGCTAATAAGAATTTTATTGATATTCTTAAGGGACTAGGGGCAATGGTTACCATTCTTTTGATTGTCTATAAAGATACGATTTTAGGTTTTGTGGCAGGTATCAGTCTCTCTGCTAATAAGATGCTAGAAGTCGGAGATTGGATTTGTATGCCACAGAGCAATGCTGACGGAAATGTTATTGAGATTGGTTTGAACACGATTAAAGTTCAGAACTGGGATATGACTATTACAACGATACCACCTTATAAACTGATTTCAGAATCCTTTATCAACTGGAAGGGAATGGAGCAGTCTGGAGGCAGACGCATCAAGCGAGCTATCAACATAGATATTGACTCA
>PDWI01003809.1_pt1 | contig 21472 bp, 17 predicted proteins | sample 1430891 | NCBI WGS metagenome assembly PDWI01 (sample SAMN01162508, study PRJNA174530) | Oral metagenome, whole genome shotgun sequencing project. | biome: Marine environment; feature: Marine mammal; material: Swab sample of the gingival sulcus; isolation source: swab sample of gingival sulcus... | reverse complement strand
CATGGATACGGACGACCTCTCCTATGGCGTGATCCTGTTCAACGACACCGAAGTACTCGAAGTGTGGCAACGAAAGACAACGCTATTTGGAACAAAATTCATGTAGTGCCCAGGCTGACGATACCCTGTCACCCGTTGCATTGTTTCAGGAAGCTCCGACCGTCACGAGCTCAAGCCTTGGTTTTGCCGAGAGAGGGGATGCTATGGGCTGTCCGTACGAGAGCGTTCTAGTTTACAATGCCTAGTATAGGCGGGCAAAGGCCGTTCAATCGACAACGTCTGTATAAGCTGTGGTGGACGAGGAAATACGGGGATGTCCACCTCAAGGCATACTTTGACGGTATTGGGTTGTACCATGGGCTGATGCGTTATTCTTATATGACAATGAGAAACACAGATCATTTGTTGGACAAAACAACTCCGATTGTGGCATGAAAGATAAATTAGATGAAATGATTATCCTAGCATTTGGTGTGACTGCTATCAGTGTAGCAGGGTAAAGCGACTACGAGTTGAAAGTTCCCGGTTGAGGGCGGACGTGTAGCCCAAAAATGGGACAATTAAAATTGTATTATTAGACGCGGGTTGTTTAATCATGAACAACTACGTCGGGTTGCCTTTGGCGGTCGCATTATCGAGACACTTTAAAGTCGTTGGGATTGACATATCGGAACGGCGCATTGCCGAACTTAATGCTGGCATTGATCGAACAAAGGAAGTCGACTTAAAAAATATAGCGGCGTCTAGTGATATAGAATATACAACTGACCTGTCCACCATCTCAAGCGTTGGCTTAATCATTATTGCCGTTCCTACTCCAATTGATGAGCACAGAACTCCTGATCTCACAGCGATTACTGAAGCGTGCCGCTCCGTTGGTAAATATTTGGGGCAGGGAACTACAATAGTCTTTGAATCGACAGTCTTTCCGGGCCTGACAGAAGGAATCTGCGTCCCTATTCTGGAAGAAGAATCAAATCTTGAATGTGGCAAGGACTTTTGGGTAGGCTACTCCCCTGAAAGGATAAATCCGGGAGACAAAGTCCACCGCTTGGAAACCATAACAAAGATCGTTGCCGGGCAAGACCTTCCCACAGGTGAGCTGTTGCAAAAGGTCTATGGGGCGATTATTGATGCTGGCACATACCTAGCAAAGGACATACAAACAGCGGAAGCTGCCAAGGTTATTGAAAATACCCAGCGGGATCTCAACATAGCTTTTATGAATGAACTCGCTATGATTTTCGACCGTATGGGTATTGACACCCTTGATGTTCTTGAAGCGGCCGGTACTAAATGGAATTTTCTTCCCTTTAGGCCAGGACTTGTCGGAGGACATTGTATTGGTGTCGACCCATACTACCTGACATTTCAGGCTGAAGCCATAGGCTTTCACCCTCACACTATCCTTGCTGGTCGACAAATCAATGACTCAATGGGAAGATTTATTGCAAAGTCCACGGTAAAAAAACTGATTAAGCAAGACACTCGGATCAAGGGTGCGCGTATAGGCGTGCTTGGTTTGACTTTTAAGGAAAATGTCCCAGATATCCGTAACACCAAAGTTGTTGACATCATTGATGAACTCAAAGATTTTGGGGCCGAAGTTTTAGTCCACGATCCCATGGCTGATCCAGAAGAGGCAGAACAAAAGTTAGGGATAAACTTGAAAAATATGGAATTATTTGAAAAGTTGGATGCTGTCATTCTCGCTGTTCCTCACGACGAGTATAGAAATATACAGCTTGAAAAAGTCAAGAACTGGTTTACATCTTCGGATAAAGCACTCGTTATTGATATAAAAGGGTTTTTCGACAGACAAGAATTGCATGATGCTGGCATTTCGTATTGGCGGTTATAGAAAAGGGAGGCGTTTGGTAAAAAGCACCACTTCTTAGGATGCTGATTTATGCCGAAGCTGGGTGGAACAGCCAAAATTGTGCATTTCAAACACCACACTGTTCATTCGTGAAGAAAGGATACGGAAGTGAAAAAAAACATCGCAGTTATAGGGACCGGTTATTGGGGGAAAAATCTCGTTCGCAATTTTTATGAACTTGGAGCGTTGCGATTGATATGCGACACAAATCCAATCGCTGTGCAAACTATGCTTCAGCAATATGAAGGGGCTGAAGCGGCCACTTCGTATTCCGACGTACTGTCCAACTCCCAAATTGAAGGAATCGTTATTGCCACCCCGGCAGAGACTCACTATGCGCTCGCGCGGGAAGCAATTCTTGCTGGCAAACATGTGTATGTTGAAAAGCCGCTAGTCCTTGACGAAGAAGAAGGCCGCCGTCTTATAGACCTTGCAAGGGAACGGGAACGAATCCTCATGGTTGGTCATTTGCTCCATTATCATCCTGTATTTGTCTATCTCAAAAACATGGTGAAGAATGGAGAATTGGGACGCATCAATTATATTTACTCAAATCGTTTGAACCTCGGTAAAATCCGTCGGGAAGAAAATATCCTATTTTCCTTTGCCCCTCATGACATTTCCATGATTTTGTCACTGGCTGGCGAAATGCCGGTGAAAGTCACGGCAACCGGTGGCAAGTATCTGCATCAGGAGATTGCCGACGTAACCACCACGCATCTGGAATTTTCATCAGGTCTAAAAGCCCACCTTTTCGTTTCTTGGTTGCATCCGTTCAAAGAGCAAAGGCTGGTCGTGGTTGGTGAGAAGAAAATGGCCGTCTTTGATGACACCTTGCCCTGGAGCGACAAGTTGCTTGTTTATTCCCATAATATCAAATGGCAAAACGGTACTCCGGTTCCCGAAAAAGCCGAGCCTGAACGCGTGGACATAGCCGATAGTGAACCGTTAAAAACCGAGTGCGCTCACTTTATTGACTGCATTGCCGAAAACAAGGAACCGTATACCAATGGTGAAGAGGGGCTGAACGTGCTCAAAGTACTCAATGCCGCTCAAAAATCTATGGACAACAACTCCTGCGAAATAGACGTTGCCACAATGCCGACCACGGAATCCGACTGGTTTGCCCATGAAACGTCTGTCATTGACCCTAAAGCCACCATTGGTCGCGGTTCAAAAATCTGGCATTTTTCCCATATCATGGGAAATGTTCACCTTGGAGAACGGGTTAGTATCGGTCAAAATGTTGTCGTTGGACCTGACGTCAAAGTCGGTGACGGTTGCAAAATTCAAAACAATGTTTCCGTCTACAAAGGCGTCACTCTGGAAGAAGATGTCTTTTGTGGCCCCAGCATGGTCTTTACCAACGTGTTCAACCCGCGCGCGCACATCAGACGCATGGATGAAGCACGAGAAACCCTTGTTCGTAAGGGGGCAACCCTCGGGGCCAACTCAACGGTTGTTTGCGGTGTCACCATCGGCCAATACGCTATGATCGGTGCGGGAGCTGTCGTGACCAAAGATGTTCCCTCCCACGCCCTGATGAAAGGAAATCCGGCTCGCCACGATGGCTGGATGTGCACTTGTGGCGTCAAGTTGACCGACGACCTTGTCTGCGATTCTTGTGGTGCTCATTTTGAAGAAGCCGACAACGGATTATTTGAAACAAAAAAAGGGAAATAGCATGATTTCTTTTATCGATCTCAAAGCACAAAAAGAGAGAATTCAAAACAACGTTGAGAGACGTATCAAAACCGTTCTGGACCATGGTCGGTTTATTATGGGACCCGAGATCGGTGAGTTAGAAGAGCGTTTGGCTGATTATACTGGAAGCAAGCATGTCACGTCGTGCTCTTCGGGTACAGATGCGTTGCTCATGGCCTTGATGGCTCTGAACATTGGCCCAGGCGATGCGGTTTTCACCACTCCGTTTACCTTCATGGCCACAGCCGAAGTTATATCTCTGCTCGGCGCGACACCAATCTTCGTGGATATTGATGCGGTTACTTTCAATATTGATCCCGATCAACTTGAAAAGGCCATTGAAGCTGTTCACAAGGATTCCTCCGAGATTCATCCACTGCCCAAACATGACACCCCGTTGAAACCGGCCGCCGTCATCACAGTGGATTTGTTTGGTTTGCCAGCGGACTATGGCCGTATCGAACCGCTGTGCGAGGCCCACGGCTTACCGCTCATTGAAGATGGAGCCCAGAGCTTTGGCGGGAGCATCAATGGCAAGAAGGCGTGTTCATTTGGCACCATCGGGACCACATCGTTTTTCCCGGCCAAGCCGTTGGGTTGCTACGGCGATGGTGGTGCTGTTTTCACGGACGACGAGGAGATCAACGAAAAACTGACATCCATTCGGGTACACGGGAAAGGTGTCGAGAAGTACGACAACATTCGTGTAGGCCTGAATGCGCGACTGGATACGATGCAGGCTGCCGTCCTTTTGGCAAAACTGGATATCTTTGACGACGAAGTTGCCGCAAGGCAGCGTGTCGCCAGTGCCTATACGGAACAATTGAAAGATGTTGCAACTCTCACGACTCCTACCGTGGAAGACGGCTATGTCTCTGCCTGGGCGCAATACTCCCTACTGACTTCCGATGAATCCAGCCGGAGTGCTCTGCAAGCCGATTTGAAGGAAGCGGGCATTCCCACGATGATCTATTATCCCAAGCCATTACATCAGCAAACGGCATATGCAAGCCTCCATCTTGAAGAGTCTTTCCCGGTCTCTGAAGATTGTTCCAAACGGATATTCAGTGTACCGATGCACCCGTATTTGGAGGATGGGACGATTAATACGATTTGCCAGGCGATCACGAATTTTGGAGGATGAGACGATTAATACGATTTGCCAGGCTGTTACGAATTAAGTTATGAAGAGACCATAAACCATCTTGCCGCACACAATACGCTCGAGCGGCAGACCGTGAGAAGCCTCTTCCAATTCGTACAATAGCTCAATGGACACATAAGCATGTGACAAGTCGTTGCATCACCTTATTGCCGCAGTGTATTGTAACAAAGTCGTCGGGTACCTGGCACATGAAGCAACTAGTCTACTCTTCCCTTCTCATCGCGATTATCACTTTAGCCCTTCTTGCGGGAGTGAACTACGTCCTTCTACATGTGATGGCAAGTGCCAAAAACGGGGCAGAAAAAGCTGCTTCCACTCGGGGAAAATATCGTTATCGACTCCCCAATTATGACGCCATCCCTTGGGCTCAAAAACATTTTGAAGAGTTTGCCACATTAGAAAGTCAATACAAAGCGTACATTGGCTGGCGAAGGAAGTCTTTCAAGGGCGAAACGATTACCATAGACGAGCAAGGGTTTAGGGTCACTCCACAGGTGGTTGATCGCTCTTCGGCAATCAAATCAATTGTCTGGTTTTTCGGTGGATCGACGATGTGGGGTACCGGAGCCAATGACAGCAACACCATACCGGCCTTCGTCAACAGGCTGGATAGCCAATACTGCACCTTTAACTTTGGAGAAAGCGGATACAGGAGTCGGCAAGAATTGGCTTTGCTGATAAATCTTATCCATACATCGCCGAATCTCCCCCAACACGTCATCTTTTATGATGGTGTCAATGATGTGTACGCCAGTGTCGTCCACAAGGCTATGGGTATGACTCATCAGTATGAGAGGCGTCTTCGCAATCTCCAGTCAAAATTGAAGAAGAAAAGTCACCAACTGACTTCACTAAAAAAAAAGGAGCTCGCCTCTTGGACGAGCTTTACGCTAAAGATTCTAGAACAGCACTTCATCAAAGGGATTAAGCAATTCATAAATCAATATATTCACAAGAATAAACGACCAATAAATCATAATGAAGCTCCGAAAAACATCAAATCGCTTGAAGTATTGTTTCAGCCGTGTCCATTGTCCGATGAACAACTGTCGTTAATACAAGCCGGGGTTGAGGAGCAGATTTACGTATATAAGGTCGCCAAGCTGGTATGTGATGCCTTTGGCATCCAATTCCATGCAGTTCTCCAACCGAGTGCTTGGGTAGGCACTCCGAATGTCACCTATTTGACCGAAGCTCTCTCAGCTCGTCCCGACTGCCTGGCGAGCTTGTACCAGGAGTACTACGCTCTTTTAAAGAAAGAAGCCCACGGGCTTCCATTTTTTATTGATCTTTCTCACAGCTTCGATTCTTCCGAAGTATTATATATAGACGACTGCCATGTGTCTCCGTGTGGGAATGAGATAATGGCAACTAAGATGATACACCAGCTACTCAAACCGTCTACGCACGAGCGTGAAACGTTTTAAGCCACCTTTTAAATGTCAAAAAAAAAGATACTTCTATTGTCTTTTTCAAGCCTTGAAAAAGATCCCCGCGTATTGAGGCAAAGCGTCCTTTTGGGTGCTGACTTCGACATAATAGCCGCCGGGTATGGTTCGTGCTGCAAATCGTTCCCTTTGTTTATACAACTTTCTCCGCCTCAGTCGAATCCGATCACAAAGTTGATGCAGGCAATCCGCTTGAAGTGCAATCAGTTTGAAACATACTACTGGAACCAGCCCCATGTTGCCAATGCTTGGAACAAGCTAAAAGATACTCATGTAGATATTATATTAGCAAATGATCTTAATTCGTTGCCTCTCGCTGCCAGGCTGGCGGAAAAAATAGATGCCAGGCTGTTCCTGGATGTGCATGAATATGAACCACGACACTTTGAAGGCACATTCCTTTTCGATTTTTTTTTCAAGAAGCTCTGGGATTACGTAGCAATCACCTATCTACCAAGAATACATGGCATGTCGACCGTGTGTGACGGAATTTCGAGACTGTACGAAGCGGAATATGGAGTGCGGCCCACAGTTATCACTAATGCCCCATATCAAACATCGCTTACACCGTCAGCTACTGATCCTGATTGCCTGCGAATTATCCACCACGGCATATGCACACCGTATCGTGGGATCGAAGAAATGATCGATCTTGTCGATCTACTGGATCAACGATTCTATCTCGATTTGATGCTAGTAAACGTTGATGCGCAATACTACTCCTACATTTCCGAGAGGATAGACGACAATCCAAGAGTTTCCCTTAAAACACCGGTCCTGTTTGACGACATTATTCCAACCATCAACGCATACGACATTGGATTGTGCATGTTCTCCAACTCGACACCGACCCTCCAACATGCACTTCCAAACAAATTTTTTGAATTTATCCAGGCAAAGCTCTGTATTTGCAGTTATCCAACGCCTGAAATGGAGAAGATTATCAGTACCTACGGTTGTGGGCGCGTCAGCGAAGAGCACACCATTGAGGCCATGGCCAAGGTCATTAACCGTTTGACAGCCTCGGATATTACTCGCATGAAAACACAGGCGATAGAAGCCGCCATGAACCATTGTGCGGAAAATAATAAAAAGCTACTTCTCGATATAGTGGAAAGAGCGTTATCAGCGACAGAGTCCATTCAATAGCTCCATCATTTCAGTTATTCTATTGTCCCAACTATTGCGAAGGATGAACGCTTGGCGCTCCTCAACCGTAATATTTTGCGCAACGCCGACACTTCGTTCAATAGCCGCAGCGTAGGCTTTGGGAGAATTTCCATATTCGGCCTTGGTGCCCATGCCAACTTTTAGATTGCCGACATCGACTGAAGCTATCCCCAACCCTGCCGCGAAGTACTCGTAGAATTTGAGGGGGCGATATACCGCCTTCATCCTTCCCAGGATATTTTTGTAGGGCAACAAGCCCACGGTATACTCGCGAAGGATATTGCCAGCATTTTCATGGGGAACCGAAGGGAGGCAGTGAATATTGTCTGGAAGCCCGTGCTGATGGAAACCGTCCCCCACCAAATGGAACTCCCAATCAACAAGGATTTTGGCGGTCGCACAGATCAACTCCACATCTACCCACGGCTGATTTCCGCCTAAATAACAACACCGTTTCCTGATTGGTCTGACCGGGTGTTGCTTCGATTCAAACTGGTTGGAGTCCAACCCATTGGGGATACAATGAATCTTCTCAGGCGGAACGAGCCTTTGCGCTTCCTTGCCCAGGGTTGGAGAAACAGACCAGACCATATCATATTGGTTTTCTGACATCCTTTCCTTGAGTTCCTCAGTCAAGAACCTTGGCATTTCTTTAAATCCATCAAGCGCATCATTAAATCTTAAAATCATATATCGTGCCTTAACAGAGGGGATATAGACCATAGTCGGACCCACGTCATGCAAGCACAAATCATATTGGGCAGTAGAAAGAGGCATTGGCATCGTTCGCCGAATCAAATCAATTTGCCACTTAAAACGAACAAACAGGCTATGAATAGGAAACGGTGACAGGCAACCCCATTCACGGATTTCAGGAACAGGGAAAGACATGTAACCCGTCGAGACTCCACCGAGATGCCTCTTCAACCGTTTGCACCTTTCGCTGCCGAAAAGATCAAACGGAGAAGAAGGAACCGGGAGGTAGTCTACTTCGTAGCCGCTACGAGCCAAACCGCGTGCAATGTGTTGAATTCCGCTTCGCTTATCCTTAGTGTGGAAAGAGTGTACTCCGATGACGAGTATTTTATGTATCATTTTCCCCCTCATTCAGAATAAACTCATGCGGGCAAATCGATCTTAAGCCTATTGAAAATGTAAGTGCACAATAAACCCCATCTTGCAACAATAATTCTAATGCCTTGTGGGGCATCATTGCCCCACATTGGGGAAGAAATCAGTAAAAATGAACTTCATTCCGGTCAAAAAATGGTAAAATTTTGGAATTTCATCCCAAGCCAAGCTCATCTTTCCATTTTGATTACCCTATTTGCCAAGCTCGTTCTTACTCCTTATGCTCCAAGAAAGTGTATAGGAATTGGGAAAAGTTTTACAGTAGCCGGTTCTTTGGGGCTCTCCTGCAACTACGGGAATACCTGCTTCCATTCAGGTGTTCCCAATCCGGTAAATTCTGTGCATGAAGATACATTTTTATAAATCTTCAAGGAATTGATGACCACCTTTCCTTCATTGGGCATATCCCCTATAAAAGGCCCCAACTTTCTGGGATGAATAATCTTGAAACCAACACGAAAATCGGCCAAACCTGCTGGAGCATCGAAATGCCGTGTCAACCTGACTGGACTTTCATCCTCTGGGAAAAGAAAATAACCATGTGATTGGATCTGTGGGCTAGCCTTTTGCGTGTTTTCTTTAAACGGGTAGGAGATGGTCATGAATTTAAATACCCCTTTCCCTGAAAGTACGGCATCCACTTTGTAGCGCATCCTGGAAGAAGGGGCGTCAGTAAAATCTCCAGCACCTGAATATAGCGTGACGTGATCATCATTTTCTAACAATTTGCCCCACTGGATATCCTCAGAAGCATCAGCACCCATGTATTCATCAAATTTATTTCTAGCCACACGTTCCAATGGCGGCCTAGAGAAGTTTGGACTTTGGGGGGCAGTGGACATTGTCCCTTGCCACATTGGTTCAGTGTCATACGTTCGAGCTTTGCTTACTGTGACGCGATCCAATGTGAACCATGCATCCTTGGCTACAAACAGTATTCGCATCTGTGCGCTACCAACAGGTGTCCGAAACTGATTAAACAGCCTGGTTCCCTTTTTGCCGTCTGAGTCCATAATTGATTGAATCAATTCCGCACTTCCTATCAAGTCTCCATTCTTATTATAATACACTGCATATACACAGACTTTTCCGTATCCGGCGATGTCTACGGTGATGATATAATCATCCAATGGGGAGATCTTACATTCGTAGAAATTTCTGGAAGGAGCCATCAATAAATGGCCGCGTCCGGTATACAGCCCCTTTTCGCTATTGGTCCCATCAATATAATACTTCCCATCAGCCAGAGGGGAGGCCGCAACATAGGGACTCGCACCGCTGGTCAGGCTCCAATCCATCCCATGATGGGTTTTCATTTGATTGGAATCGTATGAGAGCGTGATCGAGCCATCGACATTTTCAAGCCTCCTGTTGATCAAGTATAGATCATATCCATCGGCAGAAAAGATGATTTTAGACCGTGACGGGGTTGCCAACAATTTAGCTACCGGGGTCTTTGAAATCAATGGTAAATCATACGGAGTGGTCAGTACATAATCCACATTCAGTTTAAGTAACTGGTGTAAACACTCATCAACCGATTTGGCATTATATACATCGTATAATCGAGAGTCATTCATTGAAATAAAATGTCTATCGACAAATGTCGCAAAACCATTTTGCCGGAAGACCAGAGTCGTGGATTTTTTAGGGAGATAGTTTGTAGCGTAACAGAAAAAGTTATACTTGCCTCCACGGGTGAAGCGAAGCACCTCAAAATCATTAAAAAGGCATTTCTCCCAAATTCCGATATGGTTTTTGGTCATAAAAGAACGTGCTTCCATCATCCGTAGCAGGAAGACCTTCGCAGCAGGAGACACTTGATACCAAATGACGACGACAGCAGCACTAATTATCAGTAATCTTTTTATATATTTCATAAATCCCCACTGCGGAAAAATAGGCAACAAAAGGATGCACCATCAGGGAATATCGATAGTTTTTGACGGTAAAATTCATTCCCAGAACAACTGATATTACAACCATTAAATAGTACAATGCTATTTGAAACAAAAAGACAAGTTCCAAATCTGAAAATTTTCTTGAGACCACAATCTTATAGAATGCATATAATGCAAACCAATATTCTAAGCCGAATTTGTCGATGTTGAAAAGTCCTGCGAACATACCGTTCATCAGCAAGGTCGGCAAGGTGTTCATATCGCGTGAGATCAATATGTATTCGTCATAATTGAGACCGTTGATCGAGTAGATTTTAAGCGCTTCTTCCGTACCAGACACCAAGTTGCCGTATATCAGAATATTACGAATATAATCGAAGCCGCATATAGTGAGCATGGACGCGATCATGACGAATGAAAGGAGAAGGCGATTCTTCCATGAATCTTTGGAAAGAATCAAAAATGAGAGGCCAAGAAATGGCACCAGCAAAATAGCAGAAGTGTGGACCCTCATCGCCAGACCAACAGCAAGCCCGGTAGCTATGGCATGCCTGACATTTCCTCTGGTAGCACACCAGTACACCCAACAGGCCGCAGCCAAGTAGGTAGTCATCCTGAAGACATCAATGTGAGAAACAGCGCAAAGCGCGTAGACTAATGGTGTGCCAAATGTTGCAAGCGCAGCAACAACCCAAAGTTCCCTCGGCTTCTCTTTGGGGAAGACAAGAAAAACAAGCGAACCGTAAAGGACATAGAAAGGTGCTATAATCCTTCCCAAAAGGGTAAGATGAGGATTTTTTATAAAAAGCATACTCCATGTTAGCAACATGGAGTAAAATGGAGGATGCCGCGTTTGAGAATAAAAGCCCGTCACATATTGGGTAAAGGGATATAATGAAGAATCTTTCTCATGAAGCAAATACCGTGCTTCCAAAAAATACTGGAGAGGATCATTGGCATATACCGGTGTCAGCAACGTAATTAACAGAAGAGAAAAAAACAGGAAAAATGCAATAATAAGTAAGATCAGCATGACCTTACTTTGCAAGATTAGACTCAAGATATCCTTGAATGGCCTTGTCAGACTTTGAGGATGCACAAAAAAATAACCAAGGGGGGCAACAAGAGCCGTGCAGGTGGAGAATATATAAAATGATGTACTGTTACCTGGGAAGCCGTACATCAGCCAAAACAAGATCAACGAAATAAGACAAGGGCCGAAAGGTACTGTTATTGACAGGAGTCTCGCTGAATCCTGTTCAGCTGGTTTTACCAGCATATGAAACACTGCGTAGGAAGAAAGCGGACTCAAGACAAATGTTGCCAGCAGGAACTCTATCAGTTGTTGCAGATCCATTATCCTTGACCCCACTTACTCAATGATTTGATAGCTTCTCTGGATACCCGTAGAGTGTAGGTATTTCCATCACGACCTTTATAGCATGATTAACGTCTACATTGACAATAGATAAATACTCTATAATAGATTCCCAGCGAGGCTGGTTGTCTCGATAAGCGAGGCGAAGAGCCTCATCTCTGGTGAGATGCCCCGCTCGAATCTGGTTGCTACGGAATGTATCATTTTCCGTAAAGCCCGCCACCATGTAATAAACCAGATTATAAAATGCTGCTGTGCCGTCACCTATTCGCCAAGTTGACGGGGTATCAGCCGCAGTTTCCCAATCGTAGGTGTTGATGAGTACGTCATCAATCACATCCTCTTTCCACGGTACATAGTCGTAGAAATAGAGGTAATTCTTTTTGATAATATAGTACGAAAGAAATGCCGTTATCGTGTCGATATATGAACGATTTATATAGGCTGGGTTGGTGATATTCTGAGAGGCGTAGAATTGGGCCAGCTTTCCCCGCGACAGCAAGGAGATAGCAGAAAGACGCGTATGTTTTTTGTCGGCGTTGGTATCGACCCCGGCAAATCCCATTTTAAACTGGGTTCGTTCAAAATGGTTGGGCGACCAGATGCACGCCTGAATCCCCATCTGCTTTTGCAGTACATTCGCATAATAGAAAAAATGTTTGTCACCGGCCATAAGGATAGGCAACATGCCCAGATGCGGTTTCTTCAACCAGGCATTGAGATTTCGCTGGATATTCTTCCTTTTTTCCCCGATGTCTGCCGAAATGATAACGTGTTCAACGCCCAATTTGCCTGTTAAACGGGCTTGATTCCTTCTGGCCAGATCAGTGACCATGCCCCAATCGTAGGAATAGGCTACCGGCTTTACTCCCATCTCTTCACAAAGGTAATGCAGGGCATATGAACTATCCCTGCCGCCGCTGAAGGCCACGATACAATCCCCATCAGCACTCGGGTTTTGGTACTTTGAAAGACTGTCCAGAAGGTTCTGCTCAGGTTGCGTGGTTATAGCTTCGAAAGAATGGCAGTAATTGCAGACGCCTTCATCGTCAAAATGAATATACGGCATAGTCTCCGGCAGAATACATCTCGTGCAGCGCTTGATGTTGTCCCGTAGCTTGAACCGTTCTGATTGCGAGTCCACAATGTCTACAGTATATTGGGGGATGGAAATGGTCAGCTTGCTTTCATTGGAGGTTAAATCGAATTGGGAGGCGGACAAATCGCTTATACGGACCGCCATTGCGTTACCGGCTTCCAGATGCTCTACCCTATCGAAAGAAATGCTTGTGTGGTCCGAACAGAGCTGATTAAGAATGACACGCTCGGAAGCAAAGAAAAGTTCTTTTTTATCTTTGGATTTGACGGTGTACAAGGAACCCGTATTGGTAGCCAAAAGAACAATATCGAGTTCCGAAAACAACATTGCGGTATTGATGGCTCCTGAGCACTCTGAAAAGACGTATCGAACAGACTCTTCAACGCTCTCACCTTGGCCCAACTTACTCCCCATAAGTGCCGGGATCAGCTCAGTGTCCACCTGGCTGGTCCGTTTTAAATTCGGCAACTTTTTCCAGAGCTCTTCCACATTGACAATAATACCGTTGTGGATGGCGATAACCTTGTCGCGGCTGAATGGCTGGTTATTCTTGGCTATTGCCTGAATACCGTTTGTTGCTAGGCGAGCATGACCAAGCATGGCAAATGCGGACTTGTGGCTACGATATTCCTCCAAGGCAGCGTCAACATAGCAGTTGTAGGCATCGGTAGTAATCAATTTGGAAGCACTTTGCGCCATTTTATGAATGCGAAGGTGTTTACCGGATTTCACCGCAAAACCGGAGGCTTCTTTTCCTCTTGTTTCCGAAAACAGAAAGAGTCCTTCCATTGCTTTTTTCAGTTCAGACCCGTCAATATGACTGTCTGGAGAGATAATAGCACCAAAAATTCCACACATAGCAACCTCTTCTTTGGAAAGAATGAAATCCCAAAATAATTACTTGGAGGTCAAGAGACTTCCCGGAGAAAAACCAAGGTGCCTCTTCAACAATCCATACAACCAAACGATGCTCAACACAAATGATATAGCTGTTGCCAAGGCTGCGCCTTTGACCCCAAGAATCGGTATCAACACCGCGTTAAGAAAAATGTTAGTGCACACTATTGATGCGTAATAAATTGTTTGCGTCCCCGGTCTACCAGCTTGTGCAAAAATCAGCACAAAGGGAGAGTATCCTGAAAATATAAAAATACCGACAAACAAAACACCAAGGACAATCAAACTTTGCTGCCCTTCCGAGGAAGGAAGAAATATGTCGGCAACAAAATAGAAGCCTGCCATGACCACCAGCAGAAAGGCAAGCATCGCCGGATACAAACGGCGTTGCACCAAGGCAACTAAAGCTCTCACATCTTCAAACCGTTTTTCTGCGAGAGGTTCAACCAGCTTTGGATTGATATTCGTTCTGACCACAGCCAGCACCCCACAGGCTCCTTCGGCAAACATCGAAGCAAAGCTATAAATTCCGACAAGGGAATCCGAAGTGAAATAACCAAGCATCAAAACATCCACGCGGGTATTCATTTCGAGCAAGATTCCGCTCAACCCACCTTTGACGCCGAACCAAAAGTGTTTTTTTAACCAGCGTACACGTATTCTTTTTAAGTCAAAGCGGGCAATAGGAACGACTTTATACACCAAGAAAAAAAACAAAACACATTCAGCGACAGGGAAAACCAGCGCAAGGCTTTCAACCCCAAGACGCAGTGCAGACGTGGCGATGACGTATACCATCATAACGAGGTATCTGATGGACTGCCCGATTGAATATGTTTTTAGTTCACTGAGGCCATTGAGGGCAAACAGTAGGGATTTGTTGATATTATACAAAACAACACCAACCAGTGAATATTTTACGGCCACCATGACCAACTCACTGTCGAAAAACAGATAAATATAATCGATCCCCATATAGATCGTTGCGACGAGAATGATTCCGAACAAACATGCCAAGATCACATTAGACCAGATGCAACTCGATAACTCTTTAGGCGATTTCCTGAATTGCGTAGAGTGTTTCAAAACTGAATACTGTAAACCGATACCCGCCAATTGTGACGTCATGATGAACACCGCATAGACCTGGTTGAAAACACCAAGCATTTTTGTGTCATAAAAATATACGATACCGGCGTTCATTACCAGTCCGCTTACGGCCAGTAATGCAAAGGCAGCATAGGTGTAAAAATAGTTTGTCGTGTCTTTGGAAAATTTCACGGCTTCAGCAACTCCTATGCTTCATAATATTTTTTTTGCCTTGCTGAAAGAACGCAACGTCAGTTAATTGGGAATTCGAGGCGGGCGAGAGTCATAGATTGTCACCGCAAGGCGTTATTTGACGCCAATAACATCTCCTTCGAGAGCGGTATTGGCGTGACTTTGGCCCTTTGGTTTTGACTAATACTGTCATCCAATTTGACACACAAGAGCTGTTGTAAACTCTAACATCTAATTTCATCATATTCATTATTGTCATATGCAACAACATATATCCCATCATCTTCTCTTCGGTAGAGTCGGGGAGTTCTCATCGGTTTAAATAGTCTGTTTATACGTTCCCAGCACCGCATTGAAACGCATCCAAATGATACTGCTCAAGAGAGCGTCTGCCTAGCCCCTTAAGCGCGATATAGTCCAATAATCCTTCATGGAATTCGGGGTGATGCTTCTCTATACAGAGATGCAAATTAAGTACAGCCACCCCTCCATCTTCTAAGCACATATCCAACACTTCGGTTGCACGTTTTAAGGCCTCATCATCAGCCATCTTAAAATCACTAAAAAATACATTATCTTGAAAAAGGATGGGATACTCTATCAAGTGAGTTCCTGGTATCTTAAATGGATACGGAACTCCTGACCCGACATAAAATGGGTGGTTGACCATCAACGAACTTTCATACGCAAAGCCTTGATTCTCCAAAACCGTATAAAGTCCAGGACTCACCGAAAGAGCTGGAGATCTAAATCCATTTACGGAACATCCAAGAATTTCTTTCGCCTTGGAAAGGGAAGCGGCAATATGCTGTGGAGACCTATTGCCAAAATCAATGTCATGCTTGTGTCCATGCAAGCCCAAAGAGTTGCCTTGTTTTGATAGGCTTTTTACCAACTGCGCAGAGCAGGGATAGTTCCCTCCAGTAAGAATATTAAATGTTGCCTTAAGGTTACGAGAATGTAAGAGGTTAAAACCGGTTTCAAGATAGTTGATACATTCATTTTGATCCAAATCATACGTGATGAGGATTTCAGGTTGACTATCTCTTTCTCCTAGAGAACGGGTCAATCGATAGGCGGCAGATTGCCTGTAGTGAAATAGGTTGGAGGGCACTGAAGGATGGCTGCTCCCCTTTCGCAAGCCTTTCAGGAGGTCGATGAAAAATCGACGAAGAGAAAAAGGCACACAATTAAGGCCACTCACCGCACAACGATACAACAATCGTTTAACGAGTGGACGGTTGAGAAAAGAAAATCCCCTAAGCACAGATTCTCGTTCAGAAATGGTAAGACTTTCCCATTTATTCTTCCACTGTTCGGGCTGTAATCCCGGTACAAATTGTTGGAAAATCTCAAAACAATCGTCATGATTAATCATTGTATTCCCTTAATATCAAATTTTTGAAAGAGGCAAGCAACATAAGACTTCCTCAACGGGGGGGATATTGAGCCCAGAGTCTATGGGCAATCTCAATCCCAACCCAAGGGCACCGACGTACGCAAAAGAAAGGTAGAATATTGCTAATAGGGCGTAGCTCGTCGCAATTCTTAAAAATTATTTTAAATTTCCAAACATGCACTCTATGCAATTTGCTCTTTGAGAGATGCTTGTCGTCCGTTCACTTTGTCGTCCTGTGGTAATCTCCCATCCTTTGGACCATAGATCGACCACATCTAAAGAGTAATAAGGCATCCGCATTACTTCCGAGGAGGGTAAGTTATTACTCCCGTATGCGCAAGACAAGCCTTACATCTGGGGAAAGCCAGCCAAGACAGTTGCGGCAGTTCGTTGCAATTCGTTCCACATTTGTCGATTTTTCTTTTGATCAACAACGATACGACTATAGTCAATTAAACCACTATTCGGGCGACTGGGTAGGTGTAATTTTTTGCCAATATCGTCTAAAACCATCTTTGGAGATTGGCAAAACTTCTCATAATCAACATAAGAAACTCGCTCCGACTCCACGCCTTCCAAACCTTCGCGTACTGCCTCATTAATCTTAATGACTTGCCAAAGAACTTGCTGATATGGATTCAAAGAATCAACATCAAAATCACTGGGAGGCCTTACGCTGAACCATTCTGTAATGTTTCCATTAATTTTCTGTCTGCAAAGTAGTAAATTTTGTGCATTATAGATCAAATCTCTGTTAATAACCAGGAATCTGGCATTGGGAAAAACAGTAAGAATTTCTTTAATTCTAAGGGAGTTATACAAATTTTTACTGACAAGTTGTCCATTTAGACTTTTTGTCAGACTCCACACAGTTGACCGTATTTTTTTTGTATGACAAGCCGACAGTTCCGAATCAAACCAAAAACGAAACAATGCACCCGCTTCGTTTGGTCCGAGCAGGCCAGAAACATACCCATATTTATTTGACTTGAGAAGACTCTCCTTTGAACAAAACCTATGCAGTCGCGATGTTTGTGACATAAAACAAGGAGCCAAAGCCATTATATTCGAAATATAGCCGAGTTGAAATCGCGCAATTAAGAATTGATACAAGATTGTAGAACCCGACCGGGGTGCTCCGATGATGAAAATTGGACTTAATGAAGAGGCTTCCTTGATGCCGATATTAATTCGAGATGCAATAAAATCGTGGCGAGTCCCGATTTTTTGGACAGCTTTAACGAGTTGAGTTAATGTTGTGTTCATGGGATTAAAAACCTTGGTAAAGTGCTCGCGCTACATCTTTTAGAGTATTGATAACACTCTTTTTTGACACCTTGAAGTACTCCGTCTGAAGGCCACCCATCGCCCTATAAAAACGTTCGATTCTTTGGTGCATTGAGCCTTCGAAATCAAAGACTTTAGATCGTCCAACACATTTTTCAATGGCAGAATCGACAAGATATGTATTGGCCGGTCCAGCGTCCGTATTCTTTCCGTTAAGTAATAGATATGCACAGTAATCATCATAAAGGACACCACAAGAACATTTGAGATCATCGTTGGCGTCAAATGCGCTAAGACAAAAAAAATTTTTTTCCAACTGGAAAAACTTTTCAATTCGGCTACGGGCAATCGGCATTGTCTTTTTTTGGGCTTTGAAAGTAGAACATATCGTTTCATAAAGTTCGTCGCTCGTACCATCAGCAACTCTCACTTCTTCGCGTAGAGCCTTATTGAGAAGATGCTTTCTATTTTTTTGGTAATTACTACGTATGGATTTCATACCACAACTCAAATCAATCCTATACGTGTACAGTGAGCTTTGTCGAAATCCTCGCCAATAAAATGGGAGCCAATTCGTAAAATTGGGGTGATATGTAAAATCAAAAGACCTCAAGCCCTTTACCCTTTCAGCAAGAGCCTCGATTACTTTATGTTTATTCCGTAAAGCAGTGACATCTTTCCCTTCATGCTTGGCTATCAACACTCCTAAATATTTAAAGAAAATTGGATTGGTCACCATTCCTATACTATTTTTTGTGAGCACCATACCGCCACGCCAATTGTTATTCTTCACAGCTACCAAAATTCGGTAATTAACATTAAAGGCATCAAGGAGCCAGGTTGAGTTAAATATGCTATATCCCTCACAATTCAGGATAAATGTATCCCACTTGTCATATTCTGCTTTTTCTAAAAATCTAGTCTCCATGGATGCTCCAAAAAGTCGAAGTGTTTCACTAACAAGAATCTGTCAATTTCAGGAAAAGATTATTCACTATTTTTGACCAACCCTTTTGGGAACGTACCGGAACAAAGCCACAGTGCCAGCCCAGCGTACCACATTGCAACCGCCACTCCAGTCGCGATAATTGTTACAAATGGAGAATACAGACGAGACAATCCTGAAAAACCGATAAAAACAATTACCACAAGACCTATCTGCCAACCAAGATTAATATCTTGTCGCTCGACAACATTCAGGATTGGCATGATGGGAACCACGGCAAAACGAGCCATTGTTATTGGTAGCAGTGCCCAAAGATACTTCCCGGCCTCCTGCCAGTCACCGCCAAAAATCAATCCGAATACATGCGGTCCCACCAAGGCAATGGCCCCTAAGATGAAACAGCCACCGACAATTAGCGGTAGAATCCACTTTCTGCTCAGCTGGCTCATTGACTGTTCGGTCGTAAACATTTCCTTGGCTTGCACAAAAAACACTCTGCTCGCGGGTTCGCTGACAACGGAAAGAGGAATATTGTAAACATTACGTGCCAATGCGAAAAAACCTCCCACCGTAGCTCCGTAAGAATGAGTCAATACTGTCAGCGGCAACAATAATGCGCCTTTGTTGGCCACAACATCCCAGGTCGAGAATTGCGGAAATTTCTTATATCGAACAGCGACATCTTTCATCGAGCTGAATCGCAACCTGCTTATGGGCAATCTGTAATTGTGGAAGACAAACAGCGAAAGTATCACCAACGTGATACAGTTCCCCGCCAAATAGCCAGAAATAAGACCGTTATTGTCCCAAGCCACAAACGAAAACCCTACCTGGCCCAGTCCCACAAGGCTTGCCAGCAAGACACGACTTTTTCCTTCCAACGCGAAGGCACGAAACCTCAAAAGCCAATAACTGATAGCTATCAAGAGCGATTGCATCCACATGGCCATGACAAGCTGCACAAGAGTGAGGATAGTCACTCGATCACTGAAAAAAGAGCATATCGGTTCTCCCAACCAGAACAGGGCGGCACACAAAATGATTGCTGTCACGGTTGATAGAGTGAGAATAAGTGCAAATAGATTTTTGGCTTTGGTGTCATCCTCTTCGACAACAAGAGCGAGCTCATAGCGTAACGAACACAGCACAGCACCCAAACTTGCCCCCAAGGCAAAGAGAGAAAATTCTCCATACTCAACTGGAGAATATAAACGTGTAATGAAAGGAATGAAAGTCAGCTGTATAATCTGGGCCACGGTTTGCCCGGTCCACATGGCGAGCAATGCCTCTGCCACCCCCCCCCTTGCGAGCTTATAGACATAGTTTTTCAATTTATCAGTCATGCGAAAAACTCCGCGCAGACTTGTTATTATGATTATCGTTTTGGTGTTCGACGCACCTTTATCAGGGGGGAGAGGTGCTTGTTGTAGTCCATGTCAAACCACATAGCGAAAAAACATGAACTCAATCCGCTCGAAAAGCAGAACAATGACGACAAGAGCGATAGTTCTGGCACACTCCCTATGATGGGCCACAGAATGAGTGTTCTCGCGAAGAGTACCATGAATAGCAACAACAATATAGCTCCAAGCGCATAGAAGAGAATCAAGGGATGGAAGTCCCTGATGATATACTTCTCTTTGAGTCTCCAGAGGAACAAACGGACAAGCAAAAAGCTGATTGAAAACAAAACTTTTCTGATCTTGATACCGGACTGCTCGCCTACGTTGTAGACGGGACGAATTTCTACGTCCTGAACTCTAAAGTTCTCGACATTGAGTCGTGTCAATAGGTCATTGGGTTGGCCGTACCGCTTATACATTTTATCCCAGTCAATAGTGTGTAGGGCTTCCTTGTTGATGGCCGTATACCCCGTTTGTGAATCAGCCACATGCCAATATCCCGAAGCAATTTTGGTCAAAAAAGATAGTGCGGAGTTACCGAAATAGCGAATTTTAGGGATGGTTTCATAGGCTTCCCTGCTGATGAGGCGATTCCCTTTTGAGTAGTCTGCGACGCCGTCTGCAACGGGATTAAGAATATTCGGCAGATCATTCGGGTCCATTTGTCCATCACCGGCCATAACCACGGCAATATCCACCTCATTGTCTCTGGACCATTTGTATCCGGTCGCAATGGCTCCACCGACACCTTGATTGACTTCGTGCGGGATGAGGACAACCCGCTTGTCTCGTTTCTTGCTGGCTTCGACCACTTCGACAGTTCTGTCTGTGCTTTTATCATCCACGATCACGATGTGATCGACGCACTCAGGCATAGTGTCGACCACCATATCAATTTGTAGCTCTTCATTGTATGCAGGAACGACTACTGAAATAATTTTATCTTTGTACATAGCGATTAATTAAAAATAGGGCTACCCAAATAGCTAGCCCGTGTGTTTTTCCCCGCTGCCCCAGTCGTTTACGCTGGCTTCGTGGGGTACTGTTATGCCTCCCCCCCCATTCTTTGGACCACGGTCGGTCGTCTTAAGGTGGAATTCGGCGTCCGTGGTTGAGCTTCCGAGGAGGTTATTTGTCGTATTCATTGTGGAGCGTAGCCCGTCCCCGTAAGGACGGCCTAAAGAGCCGAGGGCGGAACGGTGCAACGGATACGAGCCAAGTCAATAAACATTCAAATTTCCTCATACAGTAGTCGAAGTCATTTGTCTAGCGAGGCTCTACGTTCCCAGGGCAAACGCATATTAATTTTTCAGTAAAGTTTTGAGAGCAAAATCAGTATCCCAAGTGGCTGCAAGCTTTGCTTTTTTAAAGCTTAAGTCATTTG
>PDWI01006853.1_pt1 | contig 21477 bp, 14 predicted proteins | sample 1430891 | NCBI WGS metagenome assembly PDWI01 (sample SAMN01162508, study PRJNA174530) | Oral metagenome, whole genome shotgun sequencing project. | biome: Marine environment; feature: Marine mammal; material: Swab sample of the gingival sulcus; isolation source: swab sample of gingival sulcus... | reverse complement strand
TACCTTACCATCTACTGCTATAGCATCAAGAGAAGCTTTTGAATAATTTTTGATAAAATCTTCATCAGTAAGATCTACTAAATATCCAGCCTTAACATGTGCTTCATTTTGAGCTGAAGGTAGTATGTCTGGACCCTCACCTGCTTGTAATTGAGTCTCAAGTGTTCCATTAAAACTATCTACTGAAACGAAGTTGAACTCTATGTCTATGTTAGGTAGTTTTTCTGCAGCTAAGTCAAGGAAAGGCTTTACTGTTTCCTCTTTATTCCAGTACATCATCCTTATCTTAACTTTTTCAGTCTCAGCAACAGCTTCCTCTTTTTTAGTAGTTTCTGCTTGATTTTCGCTTTGTTTTTCAGTCTCCTTTGGAGCTTCAGTCTTTTCTACTTGAGCAGTCTTTCCACAGCTAACAAGCATTAGACTTACTAAAACAAGTGCTAGTATCTTTTTTTTCATAATTGTACCTCCTAATATTTTTGTAGTTGCCCCTTACGAAGCAAGCTTGTACCTAAATCATTATCTCATATTAGGAGGTCTAAATAAATATAAGTATATTTAGAAAATATCATTATTTTTGGTTTTTTATCATAAGGTGCAAAGAGTCAAACCTCTACATATTAAGAGATTTCATCTGATTTGACTTCCCCTCTCAATTTCAATATAAACTCTGTCTCATCATTTTCTCTGCTTGCAAAAAGCCCACAATCATCCCCATACTTACGCACAATCCTCTCATGGACATTCCTTATGCCATAGCCCTTTTTATTATCAAATATCCTATCTAAGTCTATCTCTTTACTCCCATTATCAATGATTCTAAAAAGTAAAAAATCATCCTGTCTTTCAGCACTTATCTTTATATAACCACCCTCTTCTAGGCTTTCTACCCCATGCAAAATAGCGTTTTCCACTATGGGTTGCAAGATGAAATTTATTATAATAAGCTCTTCTAAGTCTTTCGGACAAACTATTTCATAGTCAAAAGGAATCTCGGTCAAACGTAGCTTTAAATTAATATATGCCCTAATATTTGCTATCTCTTCCCTGACCGTTATTTCTTCTACGCCTTTATTAAGAGCAGTCCTATAAAAATCAGAAAGCTCCCTACAAATAAGGCTTATTTCTTCATTTCCACTAAACTTTGCCTTCCAATTAATCATGGACATTATATTATATAAAAAATGTGGACTTATCTGTGCTTTTAAAAGCATCTTCTCTAGATAATTTATCCTCTTTTTTTCTTTCAGAATATTTTCATGATCCTCTTTTAGCTGTTTACTGTAGTTTAAGGTTATTAGGATAATCATTATCCCACTACCAAAAATGATTAATAGCATCAAAAAAGTACCCTCTAAAATCGAGATTTTATCCACCCCATAAATCAGATGAAAATCCGTATCTTTACTACTTACTTCTATAGTTTTATAAGGCTTTTCATCAGCAGCCTTATAAATGAGCTCATCAGCAAAGTACAAGGTATACTTGTCCTTTTTATCTAAAAACTTCCTAGCTATATTATCCATATCTAGCTTAACATTCATAGCTCCTATAATATAATTAGTCCTATCCCCAAAAATAGGATACACCAAAAAAACATCCCCATTTTCTACATAGAATATAGACCTCTTATTATTTTTTAAATCTTCATACCAAAACTTATCCTCAAGCTTGCTCGCGCCATATATAAAATATCCTGTATCTGGAATATCTTTAAAAGAATATATACTAAGGCTATCTACATAGCTCTTCTTACTCGTGGTCAAAAACCAGTAATTGGTCTCTAGATTATCCCTCACTTCATTATTTACTTTTAAATAGTTATCGTACTTGTCTAAAAGCACCTTTTGTAAAACAAGATTCTTAGATAGATACTGCAAGGTTCTTTGGACTTCTTCTAAATTCCTATCGATAGTACCCATGTCATCAACAAGTTTTTCATTATAACCTTTTAAAAGTTGGTGCATTTCCTGCTTTCTAATCTGGAAGTATGATATAGTCCCTAAAAACAAAAATATAAGAACCATAGAAACAATCCATTTTTTCTTATTATTTATCTTAATGGTTTATCTCCTTCCTATACTGTTTTGGTGTCTTATTAGTATGTTTTTTAAAAAGCATATTAAAATACGAAGTGTTTTTATAGCCCACCATCTTAGCTACTTCTGATATTTTTAGGTCTTTTTCTTCCAAAAACTTCTTAGCCTTTTCCATGCGATACTTAGTGAGATAATGTATCAGGGTATCGCCTGTACTTTTCTTAAAAATAGTGCAAAGATAGGCTGAATTTAAAAATACATAGTCAGAAATATCATCTACACTTATATCATTACCGTAATTTTTGCTGATGAACTTCTTAACCTTATATATTATCTTATCCCCATCCTCACTATCTTCGTTCATTGCCTCATCAAGCAAAATCTCCATCTCTTCGCTATGAGTTTTTTTCACCTTAATGATAGCATTTATCATGACTCTCTCGAATTCAGCTTCATCTATAGGTTTCACCAAGAAGTCCAATACATTTAAGCTCAACGCCCTTTTAGCATACGAAAAATCATCATAACCACTGTAAATTATAAATACTGCTTTTAAGCCTAAGTCCTTTGCTTTTTCCAAAAAAGTCATCCCATCCATGACAGGCATCTTGATATCAGTAATAACTATGTCAAATTTTTCTTTCCTAAAAAGTTCCAAAGCCAATTTACCATTTCGCACATCTTTAATATCAAAGCTATCTATATTTAGTTCCTCTAACTCTTTGCTAATATTGTTTAAAAGATATCTAAGTCCATCTCTTTCAAACTTATCATCATCTACAATTAAAACTTTCACTACAGCTCTCCTCTAGTGTATTATAACATGAAATGCTTATTTCGACTCTGAATTTTAAATTTTAATCTTATTTTTATCTTATTTTACTTGCTTTTTACGCACTTTACATATATGATATAGGTCGTAAAAATATGAAAAAATGTGGTATTTCATACCAAGCAAATATCATAAAATATAGAAGAAAAAGAGAAGAGAAAATATGAATGAGAAAATAATAAACATAGCTATTATAGCCCATGTAGACGCTGGAAAATCCACCCTTGTGGATGCATTTTTTAACCAAACAGGGGTCTTTAGAGACAATGAGGAACGAGTAGAGCAGGTCATGGATAGCGACGCTATAGAGCGTGAAAGAGGTATCACTATATACTCCAAAAACTGTTCTGTAAACTACAAAGACTACAAGATAAACATAGTTGACACTCCTGGTCACGCTGACTTTTCAGGAGAGGTAGAGCGTATTATCAAGACTGTAGATACAGTTATTTTGCTTGTGGACAGCGCAGAGGGACCTATGCCACAGACTAAATTCGTACTTAAAAAATCTCTCGAAATGAACTTAAACCCTATTTTATTTATAAACAAAATCGACAAGCGAGACCAGCGAGCAGAAGAAGTGGTAGATATGGTATTCGACCTATTCTTGGAACTAGATGCCAATGATAAGCAGCTAGACTTCCCTATACTTTATGGTGCTACCAAGGATGGCTATGCTGTACTAGATATGGCAGATGAGAAGAAAAATCTAGACCCACTACTTGAAACTATCATATCCCATACTGAGCCATATCCTGACCTTTCAGAAGAACCACTACAGTTCCAAATCAGTGCACTTAGCTATGATGATTACATAGGTAGACTAGGTATAGGTAGGATTACAAAAGGCTCCATCAGAGCTGGACAAACAGTAGCCATTTCCAAGCGAGACGGAAGCATAGCAACAGGAAAAATAGGCAAACTACAGGCATATAAAGGACTTAAAAAGATAGAGGTAGAGGAACTTGGCAGTGGAGATATAGCCATAGTTAGTGGTATCAGTGACCTTTCTATCGGAGAAACCATATGCGATATATACAAGGTAGAGCCCCTAGAGATGATACAGATAGAAGAGCCTACCCTTTCTATGAACTTCCTAGTAAACTCCTCCCCATTTGCAGGTAGGACTGGTAAGTATGTCACTACCAGACACATCAGGGACAGACTGATGAAGGAGCTAGAAGTAAACGTAGCCCTAAAGGTAGAAGAACTCGGTGGTACAGATGGATTCAAGGTATCTGGGCGTGGCGAACTCCACCTTTCAATACTCATAGAAAATATGCGTAGAGAGGGTTATGAGCTAAACGTTTCTAAGCCAGAGGTTATACTACACAGCGATGGTAAAAAGATGCTAGAACCTATCGAAGAACTTATAGTAACAGTTCCTGACGACTACGTAGGTAGTGCTATTTCTTCACTAAACGACAGAAAGGGTGAGATGATAAATATGGAAGCTGAAAATGGCTATACCAAGCTCACTTATAAGGTCCCTACTAGGGGACTACTCGGATTTAGGTCATACATGATTACTGAGTCTCGTGGCGAAGCCATCATCATCCGTTCCCTACTAGGCTTCGAAGAATATAAAGGAAATATTTCAGGCAGAAATAACGGAGTAATTATAAGTGGTGAAAACGGTGTTTCCACACCTTATGCACTAAATTCTCTATCTGATAGAGGTACCATGATAATACACCCAAATACTGAGCTTTATTCAGGTATGATAATAGGTATAAACAACCGTAGCGAAGACATCACAGTAAACGCTTGTAAGTCCAAGAAGCTTACCAATACCAGGGCAGCAGGTAGCGATGACGCAGTCAAACTTGCTCCTCCTAAAATAATGAGCCTAGAAGAGGCTATGGAGTTTATAGCTGATGATGAGTATATCGAAGTTACGCCTGACAGCATAAGACTAAGAAAGAAAATACTAAACGAGGCTGAGCGAAACAGAGCCATGAAACGAAATAAGAAAGAATAACGAGGGTATTGCCGCAGGCAATATCCCACCCGAAAGCCATTGTGAAGCAATCGGCGAAAGGGCACCCCCTTCATAACACAGGAGATAATTTCTAGGTCACAGATATAAGATACCCTAACAGCTAGTCGCTATGCGACAAGCAAGCCGGGTGTTCATTGCAAGCAATGAACTGCCTAGATATTTTCTCATAAATATAGTATAATATTTATCATGAAAAAGAAATACAAACACACAGCTATTACCCTAACAGCCTGGATAATCCTCATCCTAGCTTGGTACTTAGTTACAAGATACAACTTAATATCATCTACAGTCATGGCTTCACCAAAAGAAGTCATAGATAGCTTCGTCGAGCTATTAAAAGAAGGTTACAATGGTATTTCCATATGGACACACATATACGTCAGTCTAAAAAGACTATTTATAGCAGTTATCATAGCCATAATAACAGCAGTGCCACTAGGCCTGCTCAGTGGCTATATACCTTCTTTTCGTGCTGCCGTAGGTTCTTTTATAAACTTCTACAGGTTCATACCACCACTAGCCTACTATATGCTACTAATCATATGGATGGGTATAGGTGATTCATCCAAGGTCATGCTACTTTACTTAGCAGCATTTGCACCAATTTATCTAGTCTGCGTAGACAGTGTAGGCGATGTAAAAAAAGAATACATACTAAGTGCCATGTCCATGGGCGCAAGTGGAAGAGACATATTTTTTAAGGTCATCTTACCAGCCACCCTGCCACGTATTTTCACAGGTGTAAGGACAGCTGTAGGCTTCGCTTATACCACCTTAGTATCAGCAGAAATAGTAGCTGCCGTTAGTGGTATAGGCTGGATGGTTCTAGATGCACAGAGATTCTTCAAAATCGACATCATCTTCATAGGCATCATCATCATGGGTATCACTGGATTACTAATAGATTTAATTATAAGAAAAATCGGAGACAATTTTATTTTTTGGAAAGGAAGACAATGAAAAAATATATAGCATTAGCACTCACCCTTATACTGAGCTTAAGCCTAGTTGCTTGTGGTGAAAAAGATAGTACAAAGGAAATAAATATAGGCTACCTACGTGTACCAAACGATGAAACCGTAGCCAAAGAACAGAAACTATTGGATGAGTTTTTCGAAAGCAAGGGCGTAAAAGTAAACTACATAACAGTTGACTCTGGTGTAGAAGCAAACAAAGCCTTCGCTTCTGGGAGCCTAGACTTCGCAACTGGAGGTCATACCAATGCAGTTGTTTCACTGGCTATAGGCTTAGATACTGAGCTAGTTTGGATACATGAGGTTATAGGAAGTGCTGAAGCCCTAGTAGTTAGAGAAGACTCTGGTATAAAGGATGTAAAAGACTTAAAAGGGAAGAAGATAGCCACTCCTTTCTCATCTACTTCCCACTACATCTTACTTAACATACTAAAAGAGGCAGGCATAGAAAATGATGTTGACCTCTTAGATATGCAAACTTTAGACATAGTCGCTGCATGGCAAAGAGGTGACATAGATGCAGCCTATACTTGGGAACCATCTAAGAGCAAATTACTAGCAGATGGTGGTGTAGTCTTAGTAAACAGCGAAGATATGCTCAAAAAAGGCTTTGTCACAGCCAATGTAGGTCAGGTAAGGAAAAAGTTCGCTGAAGAAAACCCAGAGCTAGTAGTAGGCCTTATCAAACAGCTTATGAAGGCTCATGAAATATATTCTGAGACACCTGATCTAGCCATACAAGCTGCTGCTAACGAACTACAGATAACAGCAGAAGAAGCGAACTTCCAAATGTCTGGTTCCGTTTGGCTCAGTCCTGATGAACTAGTAAGTGATGACTTCTTTGGCACTGCTGAAAATCCTGGTAAATTCGTAGATGTTATGTATGACACTGCAGTATTTTTAAAAGATAATAAATCTATTTCAGAAATACCTGACAAGGATGAATTCAAAAACTTCGTAAACCCATACTACATAAAAGAAGCTATGAAGTAATCACACTTACAAAGGTAGTGAACTAATGGAAAAACTAATAGAATTTAAAAATGTTTCATATGAATATAAGGGTCAAGAAAAGTCTACTCTTGCCCTAGAAAACGTAAGCCTGGAGATAGACCAAGGTGAGTTTGTATGCCTCCTTGGTCCATCTGGTTGTGGGAAGTCAACCATGCTAAATATCTTAGCTGGATTTATCTTTCCTACTGAAGGCGAGGTAAAAGAAGGTGGCGAAGTCATCACTGCCCCAGACAAAAAGCGTGGAGTAGTATTCCAATCCCCTGCCCTTTATCCTTGGTATTCAGTTAAAAAAAATATAGCCTTTGGACCTACTATTGCAGGTATGGACGAAAAGGAAAAAGAAGAAATAGTTAGTAGCTTACTGCATTCTGTGGAGCTTGAAGACTTCGCTAATAGCAAGACCTTTGAGCTATCAGGAGGTATGAAACAAAGAGTAGCCCTAGCCAAGGTACTCGCCAATGACCCAGAGGTCGCCAATGACCCAGAGGTCATACTAATGGACGAGCCCTTCGGAGCCCTAGATGCCCTAACCAGACTTAAGATGCAAAAGCTCATTCGTAAAATCTGGCACGAGGAAAATAGAACCGTCTTCATGATAACTCACGATATAGACGAGGCACTATGCCTAGCGACCAAAATAGTGGTTATGAGCTCCCTTCCAGGCAAGATAGACAAGATTATAGATGTAGACTATAGCAAAAGGGCTTTAAATGATAAAAAACATAGGGTACATATCGATGAAAGATATGGTGAACTTAAAGATGAGATTTTAGACTTAATAGAATGATATTCTTATCTTCATTTTCTTTGATTGAGCAAAGAAAACGAAGCAAAAGAAACTCACCACTGCCGTTCATCCGATTCTATTTATTTCGTTCGAAATTCTTATACTTCGAAACAATCCAAAACTCACTTATTTATCGAAGAATGACATATTTTTAAACTTAAAATTATCGCCCCTCTTCGAAAAATTAACACTAAAGCTCTAGTAACGTTCAGACAATGGATTGTTTTCGCGAAGTATTACGAATTTCTCTCATCATAAATGACGAATCGTCCTCAATTCAGTGGGGCGATACGCGAGCTCAAAGCTATGAAAATTTCTAATTAATAAAATAAATATTTTAAATATTAATCCAAAAAAGAAGAAAAGCAAGGATGGATATCTTTTTGCTGTTTTGATTTTCCGTGCCGAAATAAAAATTTTTTCAAGTTTTCATGCAAAAAACAGGACGTTTTTTGAGCAAGTACCAAACACGATGTTTTGTTTCTTGTGGTATGAAAACTAAAAAATTTAAAAGGCACGAAGAAAATCATCTTGCAAAAAATATCTATCCTTGTTTTTTTGAGCTATTATCATAATATTTACCGTAACCTAAAAGGCGCTATTTATCAGGGTCATAATATTTCCTACCTATGAGTTCATCAGGCAAATATTGCTGCTCGACATAATGATTAGGATAATCATGCGGATACTTATATCCTACACCTGAACCAAGCTCTCCTGCATCCTTATAATGTGCATCTCTTAAGTGAGCTGGTATTTCTTTGATTGTGATATTTTTAACATCACTTTCTGCAGCAAATATGCCAAGTGCAGCATTGGACTTCGGTGCAGTCGCTATATATGTAACCGCTTGAGAAAGTATTATCTTAGCCTCTGGCATACCTACGAAGTTTACAGCATCTGCGGCCGCCATTGCCAAGATAAGCGCCTGTGGGTCAGCATTGCCCACGTCCTCACTAGCAGCTATGACTATACGCCTAGCTATGAATTTCACATCTTCTCCAGCCTCTAGCATCCTAGCCAGGTAGTAAAGTGACGCATCTGGGTCGCTCCCACGCATGGACTTAATAAAGGCCGAAATAGTATCATAGTGGAAGTCTCCACCCTTATCATATCTAATAGACTTCTTCTGTATACACTCCTTAGCTATACTTAGGTCTATCCTTACTACCCCATCTACAGCTTCAGTAGTAAGTACAGCTAGCTCCAAGCCACTTAAGGCTACCCTAACATCACCACCAGACATATCACTTAGGAAGTCTAGGGTATTCTCATCTATTTCTACACCAAACTTCTTAAGCCCATCTTCCCTAGCAAGCGCCCTTTTAAGCACATCTTTTATATCATTAGCCTTAAGGGGCTCTAATCTAAAAATACGTGAGCGAGAAATAAGTGCCCTATTCACCTCGAAATACGGATTCTCAGTAGTAGCTCCTATTAAGATAAGCGTACCATCTTCTACATAGGGAAGAAGGGTATCTTGTTGCGCCTTATTAAACCTGTGTATCTCATCTATAAATATAATGGTCTTTTTATTTTGACTAGACCTTAGATACTTGGCCTCCTCTACTATCTCCACTATATCTTTCTTCCCGGATATAGTAGCATTTATCTGCTTAAACTCAGCCTTAGTCGTAGCTGATATAACCTTGGCTATGGTAGTCTTGCCACAGCCAGTAGGACCATATAGTATGATGGAAGAAAGCCTATCTGCCTTTATAGCTCTATAAAGCAGCTTATCCTCTCCCAGTATATGCTTTTGACCTACTATCTCATCTATTGTCTTAGGCCTCATCCTTACAGCAAGTGGAGAATCCTCCTCCAAGTTTTTCTTATATCCATATTCAAATAAATCCATACTTTACCCTTTTTTAGCCTTTAATATTTCTGACTTTTTGCTAGCTGGTATATCCTTCATTGCGAAGTCAGGTTTAGCCAAATAATAGCCCTGAATATAATCAACTCCCAAGTCTATCAACTCCTCTAGCTCTCCAATGCTTTCAACACCTTCAGCTATTACTTCCATATCACTAGACTTAGAATAGTCTATGATATTCTTTACAAGCTGACGCTTACTTTCATCTAAGTGTATATCTCGTATAATCTGCATATCTAACTTAATAAAGTCCGGTATAACCTTAAGCAAGGAACTCTCCGTAGAATAACCAGCTCCGAAGTCATCTATGGCAATAAGATTTCCAAACTCTTGCCTATATAAGGTCTTAGTTCCAAGAGTCTTATTATTTAACTCCTCGCTTTCGGTTATTTCTATTACTATCTGCTCAGACCACTCTCCGAGTTTATCAAGTATATACTTCTCTTCCTCAGCTGGAAATACCACATTAGCTATGGAATTTATAAACACTTTTTTACCTCTTAGGTAGTCTTTTTCATCTTCTATCCTCTCTAATACCCCTCTAAAGCTTAGCCCCTCTACCAAATCAAGCTGAAACTGTGCCTTCGCCATCTTCATAACAAGGGCAACATTACTTATCTTTTCAGATGTAGGTCTCATAAGAGCCTCATACCCAAAAACTTCTCCCGTTTTGACAGAAACTATAGGCTGAAAGGCGAATCTTACCAAGCTGTTCTCAAGCAATTCATTGAAGGCTTCCCTACCAGAAATAAGTATGTGTTCCTCCTCATAGGTTTCCCTGTCAAACTCTCTTATACTACCCTTGCTATTATGCTTGGCACTATACATGGCAAAGTCTGCGAACCTATATAGTTTATCATAGCTATCCGCATCGTCTGGATACCAGCACATACCCACAGACGCCCTGATTTTCATCTCTTCACCAATACCTATTTGAAACTTTTTATCTAGCAATTTAGCCTGTACACTAGCGATACCATTTCTTACTTCTTCCTTGTCCTCATATTCCAAGAAGGCAAAGAACTCATCACCTGAGAACCTAGCCGTATTAGCCCCTCTATTCTTTAGACGGCTTATTACAGAAGCTATCTCTTTTAAGTATACATCTCCCCAGTTATGCCCATACTTATCATTTACATATTTTAAGTTATCCAAATCCCACATAATCATTACATACTTATTATTAGGATTTTTTGCTAATCTTTCCTTTACTTTTTCTTCGAAATATTGCCTATTAGCTAAGCCTGTAAGCTGGTCATGATTCTTCTCCCACTCAAGCCTATATATCTCGTCATATACATTGGTATAATCAGTATAAATATGGAAAATTTTACCATCCTTCTTCTCTAATTCATAGCGTATATACATAGGCTTATCTACATTAAGAACCTTAAATACCCTTTGGCTTCCACCTATCTGTCCTGCACTAACATCCTTTATCCTAAGCCCCCTTAGGCTATTCCTAAGAACTTTTTTAAACTCATTTCTATCGTATTCACGTATGTGTTCTTCGCTTTCATCTTCCTTATCTAAAAGTACAGAAATACGACCAATCCTATTTATAGTCTTGCCCCCATCTCTTTCCTCTAAAATGACTATACCATGCCCTACTACCTCTAATAAATTTTGCATGCTAAAACTAGAATTAAGCAATTTATGAGAGAACTTTTCTATCTCATCAGTAAGTCTATCCACCTCTAAAATCTTGGTCTTTTTAAAATGAACCCTCTTGCTGGTATCTATGTCTTCTATTTCTTTTGATAGTTTTCTAATAGGTGAAGTAAGAACCCTAGAAAGTAGTATTGATAGCATTATAGCAAATGCCATACTTATAAATATAGCCTTTTTAACCCCAGAGCGATAGGATTCCTTATTATATGAAAAATTGTCTGCATCTAAAAATAAAACTAAATCCCAAGTGTCATCCGTATAATAAGAGTCCTTATCATATAGCTTTACTTGCTTAGATATACCATAAACTTGATGTATATGATCCTTATTTTTAAAACCTAGTAATTTCTCACCATTCTTTTCTATATCTGCACTGTACTTGTTATTGAGTTTTTTATAAGATATATCCTCTCCAGATGCCAAACCCTCTATATAATCACCAAAATAATACAAGGAACGTGCTTTACTTAGATTTTTATCCATGAGTTCGCCAGATTCTAAGATGGCAAAACCTATATTAGACCTAGCACTAATAGTATCAATACGTAGTATATCTGCTAACATGCTAGGGCTAATCTCTATACCGATTATTCCGTATAACTTAGCAGAATACTTATCAATAATAGGGTAGATATAGGTCAAATTTTCAACATTTTCATTATATATATCAGTAGTCTGTAGCCAGAAGGCTAGATTATTAGAATCTTTAATATTAGACTCTTTGAAAGTAGAAATTACTATAGACTTAATCTTTTTTAAATTTTCGGAAGCAATACTATCTTTCTCTAATCTAGGTTCCCATAGTTCATCACGCTTTATACCCAAATTCTCAGCAAACCTAGCACTACCAATAGCCAAGCGAATATCTTCTGCATTTCTAAGTTTAAACTCGTTATTTTTATCCTTGAAAAAGAGGATATCATCCTCACTGTCCTGGGTCATATCCTCGTTAAGTAAAATAAAAACTCCATCTGCTCTAGATAGGTCAAAGGTATTGAGTAAAGCTGATGCAATAAAGTAATCTATCTTGAGTCTTTTTCCATCTCTTATACTGGATTCATAAGAATATTCGAGCTCACCCTTGATGCCAGCTAGGGTATTATCACTAGTCCATACATTGCCCATCTTATCACTTAAGTCCATAGCCCTGTGATCCAATTGATTAGCATAGTAATTATACATAGACTTCTCAAGCATTGAAAGAACATCTATTTCAGAAAAAATAAAATCAAAGGTTAAAACTTGTACCAATAAAATTATAAAACTTATAATAGCTACCTTTGTCTTTGCCGAATAACCACGTTTACTAAACATATTTGTACCTTCTATCTTCTCAAATAAAAAACTATACCCCTCTATCTATCCTCATTTAAAATCGTTTCTACCTTTAGTATGAAATAATCATACCACGTTTCAAAATACTCATCTGATAAGTATTCCTCCATCACCTTATTATAATCCTCCCCTTTTTCAAGCCTCTGTTTTATCTTAAGTACATCCTTGGCGGTAAAGTCTTGAAACTCCTGCCATATAAGAGTCCTTACATCTTCATATCCTCTGAAAACTTCTGGACTATATGCAATATTATCATGATATTGATTAAAGGCGCCTACTAAAACCTTTTCTACATTTTTATCTAGATGATACTTATTTACAAACTCTTCAATATATTCCTTGTTAAAAGTATCCTTTCTAACAGGAAGGTAGCATGAGTTTATAGCAAAATTTGCATTGACTCCAGACTGTGTTATCCATCTGACAAATTCTACCGCTGCCAAATTTTCACTCTCTATGGATTTAGCAATAAATATACCACCACCTTGTATTATAAAAGCTTTCTCCCCACCTCTAAAATATGGAGTGCTCATAACTTTTAAACTTATATGAAAGGCCTTATCATCTATAAACTTTTCATCTGGAAAGTAAAGACCACCGCTAGTGGAGCCCATACCTCCTACTACCTTACCTACCTTTATATCCTCAGTGGTAAACTTACCATATTTGGCAAAATATCCCTTAATCATAGGTATGTAATAATTATCCCATATCCTCTTCGCATTTTCTTTTGGAAAATTAACTATGGTCTTAGAACCTTCTTTAATCAAAAAATCCTGACCTAGTTGTTTAGATCCTAAAAATACATAATTCGGAAGAGAGTCTATAGCAAAAAACGCCTTTCCATCACCTGGCTCTTCGGTCATCTTATCTGTGTATTCGTAATATTTCTTAGATACTTCCACTATTCCCTCAAAAGTCTCTAAGTCCTTATAATCTACACCTATCTTATCCTTTATGGCTGAAAAGTCAGTATCATTTAGCATAATTAGATTTGAAGCACGTACAATCGGAAACATGATGAGTCTATCCCCATCTTTCTTGCTTATCTTACCCATGTCAATAAACTCGTCTACGTAGTCAGCTATCTCATCAGCACTATAATACTTATAAAAGTCTACCATCTCATGAAGTTCATTTACCTCCATACCTATCTCTTTGTATGTGATAAATAAATTGGGTAAAATACTAGCCCCTACATCACCTTTTGCAGAAGCTATAAGAGCACTATTTAGGTCTCCTATGTGACCAAAAGAACTATGCTTTACAAATATATTCTTTTCTTTTCCAATAGTGGAATTAAACTCGTCTATAATATTGTCAAAGGCTATTTTTTGCGCACCACCATAGTAGGTCCAAACCTCTATGCTCGTGGTATGAACTTCTTCCGCTTTATCAATACTTTTATCCAAGTCTCCCTTACAAGAACTTAAGGAAAACAAAGAAATAAGCAATAGTAAAAATAGCCTTATACAATACTTATTCATAAACCCACCATTATCCTATCTGGTCTCTAGCAGCCTACTAACCTCATCTTTCTTCGCACTAATACCCTTTTCCATAGCAAGTGCTTCATCGATGTCATAGTCAATATACTTGCCGTCTCTATAAGAAACTACCCTATTTGACTTGCCTTGGCATAATAAATCAACTGCATATGCACCCATCATGGAACCATGCATCCTATCTACTGCAGTAGGGCTTCCACCCCTCTGAAGATGACCTAGTATAGTCGCTCTCGTAGATATACCTGTCCTAGCTTCTATCTCCTTAGCCATCTCCTGACTACCACCGATACCCTCTGAAACTATGATAAGATTGTGTCTCTTACCATGCTTCCTATTTGATAAAATCTTCTCAACTAGTTCATCCATAGAAATATTATCACGTTCAGGCAGGTAGATATACTCTGCACCATTTACTATACCAGTCCAAAGCGCTATATAGCCAGCATCTCTACCCATAACCTCTACCACTGAACAACGCTCATGTGAAGTCGATGTGTCTCTAATCTTATCTATGGCATCCATGGCTGTATTTACAGCTGTATCGAAACCAATAGTATAGTCTGTACAGCTAATATCTAAGTCTATAGTTCCTGGTACACCTATGGTATTTACTCCTAGGTTAGCAAGCTTCTCAGCCCCTCTAAAAGAACCGTCACCACCTATGACTACTATACCATCAATACCAAAGGCCTCACACATCTGAGCACCCTTTAGTTGACCCTCTTTAGTAGTAAACTCCAAACACCTAGCAGTGTATAACATGGTTCCACCTCTAGCCATAATATTGGAAACTGACTGGGCATCCATCTCGAAAATATCGCCATCAATAAGTCCACGATAACCCTTTCTGATGCCCATCACTCTTTTTCCCTTTGCTAAACCTGTTCTTACCACCGCTCTAATAGCAGCATTCATACCAGGTGCATCTCCACCTGATGTAAGGACAGCTATTGTATCCATTTTATTTGACATAATTTTTTCCTCACTTATATTCTAAAATAACTTACATAGAAAGTATTCAAAATCCATTTTATATGGCATGTACAAGCCAAAAGACTCTAAACTCAACTATGATAAGTTTCAACAAATTCCCTAATTAATATATTATAGTAAATCTGTCAATTTTTCAAGATTTCATCTCGTATTTTTATATTTTCTTCACCCAATATTAATTTTAACTCATCTATTAATGTATCGTCTAAATTTACCTTCTTTTTAAATCTTTTCTGCAATCTGCCGTCCTTTATAAAGAAAACGACTTCATCCGCTCCTTCATTAGCACCTAAAAGCATCTCCACCAAGTCCTGCTTATCCTCAAAATCTCCAACGCTTTCAAAGGCTAAATAACAAGTTCTAACAAAGACATCTTCAATGGCACATACCTTATCCACTAATATTTTGCCATCTTCTTCCTCCCTGCTAGATGCCTTACCCCTAACAAAGACCACCTTATCTGGGACAAGTAACTCCTTGTACTTGTCCCATATCCTAGGAAAGACGACTAATTCAGCCACACCATACAGGTCTTCTACGCTGACAAATGCCATCTCCTTGCCATTTTTGGTATACTTCCTAAAAATATCACCTACTATACCAACATAGCACACCACTTGTCCATCATACACAGCAGGAAGTCCATCTTCACCAGGCTTAAAATCTGTACTCTTCCTACTGCGTTTTTCAGTAGCAAAAATACTCTTTATCTCCTGCATATACTTATCTAAAGGATGGCCTGAAATATATAAGCCCATCACTTCTTTTTCCCTGATAAGCTTGTATTCTATAGGCATCTCATCTCCATGCTTAAACATATCAGCATTACCTTCATACTTCTTGCCAACACTCTCAAAGAGGTTTATCTGACCTTCTATGGTATTTCGCCTATTATAATTTTCCTCTTCCATAACTCTGGCATAATTTTGTATATAGGTCTTTCTCGATCCACCCAAGGAATCAAAGGCACCTGCCAAAATCAAGTTTTCGACAGCCCTCTTATTTATATCACGACGTATCATACGCTTGATAAAGTCAGTAAAAGATGTGAACTTGCCGTCTTTTTCCCTCTCATCAACTATCTTCTCCACAAGGGAGCGTCCTACATTCTTTACAGCTGCCATACCAAATCTAACATCCTTACCAGACACAGAAAACTTATCAAATCCCTCATTTATATCTGGCGGAAGTATCTTTATTCCCATGTCTTGCATAGAAAAAATATACTCAGCTACCTTGTCTGTATTGGACATGATAGAGGTAAGCAAGGCTGCCATATACTCAGTTGGATAGTGAGTCTTAAGCCAAGCAGTCTGGTAGGAAATCAAACCATAAGCAGCTGCATGCGACTTGTTGAAAGCATACTCTGCAAAGGAAATCATCTTGTCAAAAAGCTTGTCCGCCGCCCTTTCATCTATACCATTTTTCTTAGCACCTAAGACTCCACCTTCTTCATCTCCATATATGAAGACCCTTCTCTCCTTTTCCATCACATCATGTTTCTTCTTCGACATGGCACGACGGATAAGATCACTACGGCCATACGAATATCCCGCAAGCGAACGTACTATCTCCATAACTTGCTCTTGGTAAACTATTACACCATAGGTCTTTTCTAATATAGGTCTTAATTCAGGGGTATCATATACTATATTTTCTGGATGTAGCCTGTTTTCTATATACTCAGGTATTAGGTCCATAGGACCTGGACGATACAGTGAAATACCAGCTATGATATCCTCCATATGTCTAGGTTTCAATCTCTTCATAAAGACCTTCATACCATCGCTCTCCAGCTGGAAAACACCATCTGTATTTCCTGATGAAATCAGCTCAAAGGTAGCCCTATCATCATGGTCTATATCCTTTATATTTATCTTCTTACCCGTGCTTTGTTCTATATTATCTACGGCGTGTTTGATTACTGTAAGAGTCCTAAGACCTAGGAAGTCCATCTTTAATAGGCCTAGTTTCTCTAAGGTGGTCATGGTGTACTGGGTCGTAATAGCATTATCGTTTAAGTTAAGTGGCACATAGTCATGTACCGGTCTATCACAAACCACGACTCCTGCAGCATGGGTAGATGCGTGCCTCTTGATTCCCTCTAGTCTCTTCGCCATATCTATGAGCTTGCTCACATCTAGGTCATTATCATAGAGTTCTTTTAGGTCTGGTGTCATAGCGAGAGCCTTATCTATCGTAATTTTTAGCTGGGTCGGCACTAGCTTAGCCACCTTGTCTACCAAGGCATAAGGCAGGTCTAGTGCACGTCCCACATCTCTGATAACAGCCCTTGCCGCCATGGTTCCAAAGGTAACTATCTGTGCCACCCTATCCTCGCCATAAGTGCTCACAACATAGTCTATGACCTCATTTCTACGCTCATAGCAAAAATCTATATCTATATCAGGCATAGTCACCCTCTCAGGATTCAAAAACCTCTCAAAGAGTAGGTCATACTTCACAGGGTCTACCTCTGTGATATCTAGGGTGTAGGCAACCAGACTACCAGCTGCCGAACCCCTACCAGGACCTACTGGGATATCATGGTCTTTTGCGTATTTAATGAAATCCCAAGTAATGAGGAAGTAGTCTATAAAGCCCATATCAGATATGACCTTTAATTCGAAGTCTAGCTTATCTTGTAGCTTGCTAAGCTCTTCCCCTTCAGATTCGTTAAATTTTTCACGCATACCCTTTTCACAAAGCTCTCTGAGGTAGGCTTCCTTATCTATATCCGTCTTGTAAAACTTAGGAAGCTTATATGTATGAAAATCAAAACTAATATTACATTTTCCAGCTATCTTCACAGTATTATCGAGGGCTTCTGGAGCATAATAAAATATCTTCTCCATCTCCTCTGGTGATTTCAGATAAAACTGACCTCCCTCATACCTCATCCTATCTGTATCCTGGACTTTTTTACCAGTCTGTATGCACAGTAGGACATCATGGGCTGGTGCATCTGCAGCATAGGTATAGTGAACATCATTAGTCGCTATAAGCGGTATATCAAGCTCCTTAGATAAGTCCATAAGAACAGAGTTTACCTTGGTCTGCTTTTCATAGCCATGGTCTTGAAGTTCTAGGTAAAAATTACCTTCACCAAAGAGGTTTTTATAATAAAGAGCTATGGAACTAGCCTCTTCCAAATCTCCATTTAAAATAGCTGATGGTATCTCCCCTCCTAGACAAGCAGACGAACAAATAAGACCCTCTGAAAAGCTTTCCAAAAGCTCTCTATCTATCCTAGGCTTATAATAAAAACCTTCGGTAAATCCATCAGAAACTAAGCGAATAAGGTTTTGATAGCCTGTATTATTTTTTGCCAATAAAATAAGATGGTAGTAATTCTTGCCATCTGTTTTTTTCTTTTCGAATCTACTTCCCTTGGTGATGTATACTTCACAGCCTATTATGGGCTTTATACCAGCCTTAAGCGCCTCTTCATAAAACTCTATGGCACCAAAAAGAACCCCATGGTCTGTAATCGCCATAGAGTCCATTCCGAGCTCCTTAGCTCTGGCTATCATTTCGTGTATCTTCCCTGAACCATCTAAAAGAGAATAGTTCGTATGTAAGTGCAAATGCGTAAATTTTCTCATAGCTATATTATACACCTAAATGATATATTTTAAAATTTAAAACTGATATTTTTAGAAAGGATTTTCTTCTAAACTCTTATCATAAAGTTTATTTTGCTTTCTATCTTGCTCTGCTATCACGATTATTTCATCTATATCCGTACTATTATTAGGATATATGCTCATTCCATAGTCAAACTTAATATGCATTTTTTTATTATCTACTATAATGCCATTTAAGTCTATATAATCTTCTATAGCCTTGAACATGGTCTTACATAGCTCTTTGTTCACATTCGAAATAAGACAGGTAAATTCATTTCCAGCATACCTACCTATGATTGCATTATCCGGCAGTATTTTTTTTACTATGTCTATGAAAGCCATCACTAGCTTATCTCCGATTCTCCTACCATACTCTTCATTAATAGAGGACAAGCCCCTTATATCAAAAGTCACATAGACATATGATATAACCTCGCCCTTATTGTGAAGATTATTATGCAATTCATTGAAGTAATCCCTATTGTATACAGAAGTCATCTGGTCGTACTTAATCAGCTTAGAATGCACCTCATTATAGTTATACCTATCTATATACTCTGATATATAAAAGGCAAAGAACTCTAGCTTCTTCTTATCTTCTTCATCAAAGGCATACTTGCTCTTGCTATCTATATTCAAACTACCTATAGCCTTACCTTTATAAATAATAGGCGCTACAATGGTAGTTTTCATCTGGTCGAAATTGACCATGCTACCATCAAAACTTATTCCCTCTTTTCCAGATTCGGACTTAATATCAGAATCATACAGGTGTGACTTTTCCCCACTATTGTCCACAACTATGACCCTATCCATCTTCCCATCTGTACTAGTATATATATAGGTATCTTTTATATTTAGGGGTATCCTTCTTAATATGTTTTTATCGAAGCCCTGAGCAGATACAAACCCTAGCCATTCATCATCTTTTAGCATACTTATGGTTCCAGCATCACTTTTCTTTAACGCCTTTATGGCGTCCCTTAGAACCCTATCATACATATCCCTTTCCTTCATATCTACAGCAGATAAGTCTTCCATAAGCTTGTACGAAATCTCCCTAAACTCCCTGAGCTCAGTCAATTTATAATAGGTCTTTTTATCCTGATATATGTAGAAAAACCTATCTATAGCATAGGCAAAAAGCAATACAAGAAAACCCAAAACATAGTATTTGCTCTCTTCAAAACTACATTTCGCAATGATGCTAAAGACTAATATTAATGATGCAATAAGCAAAATAACGCTTACTAAAAACTCTTTTACTGTATAAGTTTTACTTTTAAACACTTCTAGCTCCTTTATTTACACTTCCAATTTTCTTTGATATAATACTTAGAAAAAGGCGTAGGTATTATGAGCAAAAAAAACTGTTGTAAAGATGAAAATTATGTAAGTAGTGTAAAGGATAAATTAACCACCGATACACATATTGAAGACCTTAGTGAGTTCTTCAAGCTATTTGGTGATAAGACCAGACTCAAAATAATAGAAATCCTCCATGATGATGAGGTCTGTGTCGGTACCATAGCTGATATTCTGGAAATGTCTCAGTCATCTGTATCTCACCAGCTAAGAATCTTAAAAAGAAGCAGGCTAGTAAAATCCAGAAAAGAGGGTAAATGGGTATTCTACTCCCTTTGCGATGACCATGTCCGTACCGTATTCGCGATGGGACTAGACCATATACTTGAGAAATAAACTTCCATTAGTTTTATCGGCAAAATAAAGAAGCAAATAAAGTATATTAATAGATACCTTACCTGCCATCAACAGCGTAGTCTATGAACTTAAGAAAATCACTACTTCCATCGACTATTGGCAAGGCAAGTATTTCTGGTAAATTATACGAATGTCTTTGCTTTATTAATTTTTTACACTCCTCAAATAAAGAACTCTTAGTCTTTATCAACAAACGGATTTCACTATCATGAATAAGTTTATCATTGTGATAGTAATGGCTATGAACCTTATTAGTCTGCACTACTGCAGCTAGCTTTGCATCAAACAAAGCCTTGGTTATATAGTCAGCCTCTCTATCATCTCTACAATTTGTTATGATTATAATATAATCTGAACTATTCATAGTTACCTCCGTCTACTAAGTATGATACCACACAAAGCCTCTATCTTTCAAGCTAAACTGTCTTTTGAGTAGATATGCACACAATATGAGATAATAAGCTTATAATTTATACAAAATTTAACGAAGGAAAAACCATGAAAGAAAAACAAAAATATAAAAAAGCACCCAAACGAGTTCTATTGACTATGCTTATAGGTATAGCCTTATTTTATGTGATTTTCGTCATCCTATTAAAAAAACCTATGAAGACATTCTATATAGGCTCTGCCGCCTACATCACAGTAATGCTACTCTTCTTTATAGGAAATATAATAGGTATTGTTGGGGTACTAAGACAAAACTTTACAGGCAAGAACCCTATTAAGTTCTATGAAAAAGCCTATGATGTCAGTCACAAATTTGGCTTTCCACTAAGTCCCACCCTTCTATCTGCATACGCCCTAGAACTCATCAGGATAAACGAGCCAAAAAAAGCTCTTGAAGCCATAGAAGAAGGGCTATTTAACTCCAGATACTTCGCAGTTAGCAAGAATCTGATGACAAACAAGGGGCTAGCATTTTATAAGCTTAATAAACTAGATGAAGCCATAGATATATATATAGAAATGCTTAAAAAATTTGGAAAGGAAGATCAGGCGTTTTTTGATGAAACTTACTCGGTAAAAGCCGATGATGAAAACACGGATAAAAAAGTTCTAAAACTATCTAAGATAATAGAGGAAAACCCCTAC